>Ga0209542_10000489_pt1 | contig 95427 bp, 81 predicted proteins | sample RifCSPhighO2_01_FD_184028 | JGI IMG/M metagenome (GOLD analysis project Ga0209542, IMG submission 184028) | Soil microbial communities from Rifle, Colorado - Rifle CSP2_plank highO2_0.1 (SPAdes) (version 2) | ecosystem: Environmental > Terrestrial > Deep subsurface > Rock core/Sediment ...
TGACAAACGAAATAGGAATTTCGGCGGAGAAACTTTGGGTTACTTGCTTCGAAGGCGACGCGAAATTCAATTTGCCGAAAGATGAAGAGTCTGCGGAAATATGGCGAAAGATTGGAATTCCCGAATCACATATTTATTTTTATCCCGCTAAGAAAAATTGGTGGAGTCGCGCTGGAATACCGGAAAATATGCCCGTCGGCGAACCCGGCGGACCGGACAGCGAAGTATTTTATGAATTTACTCATGTCGAGCATGATCCAAAATTTGGTGCAGAATGCCATCCGAATTGTGATTGTGGTCGCTTCCTCGAAATAGGCAACTCCGTTTTTATGGAGTACAAAAAAACAGCGAGCGGAGGATTCGAAAAATTGAAGCAAAGAAATGTCGATTTTGGCGGGGGACTGGAGAGGATTGCCGCGGTTTCAGAAAATAAAGAGGACATCTTTTCTATTGATGACTTTTCGTCTGCGATCGGCCTTCTCAAGGAAAAATCAGCTAAGAAATATTCTGATTCGTACCATACAAAATCATTCAGAATTGTCGCTGATCACATCAGAGCCGCTATGTTTATGATTGCGGACGGAGTTGAACCGTCAAATACCGAACGCGGGTATTTTGTGCGCAGACTGATTCGCAGGGCTATTTTGCATCTCGATAGACTCGGAATCAAGGAAAATTCTGTAGTAGATGTAGCGCAGTCATTTCATACGATATATCGTATGAAATATTCGGAACTAGACAGCAGGTGGAATATAATAGTCGGCACACTAAAAGATGAGGAAAAAAAATTCAGATCGGGTCTGCATAGCGGCTTCAAAGAGCTCACTGCTCGAATAAGGGAACTTGTAGGTCGAATACAGCCGAAATTGTATTATCAAACAGTACCGACATTTATTGAGATTACCGGAAAAGATCTTTTTGATTTCTATGCGAGTCACGGTCTTCCCGCGGAACTGGCTCTCGAGGAAATTGAAAGAATAAGGATGGGATACAGCGAGAAAATAGGTCCATTTTCTGATTCGAAAAAAAAGAAGATGCTTGATGAATTTGCAACGGAAATGCAAAAACATCAGGAAATTTCTCGCCGAGGAGCGGACAAAAAATTTAAGGGGGGTCTTGCGGATACGAGCGAGAAGTCTATTCATTATCACACCGCAACACATCTTTTGAATGAAGCACTGCGCCGCGTGCTTGGGAATCATGTAGAGCAGAGAGGAAGCAATATTACACCCGAGCGACTGCGCTTTGATTTTTCACATCCTCAAAAGATGACGGATGAGGAGAGGAAAAAAGTGGAAGATATTGTAAATCAGAAAATTGCCGAAAAATTACCCGTTCAGAAAATAATCCTGCCAAAAGAAAAAGCCATCCAGTCCGGCGCTCGGCATATGTTTAACGAAAAATACGGTAATGAAGTGTCGGTATATTTTGTTGGCAATTCCCTCGAGACTGCGTTTTCGAAGGAATTTTGTGGCGGGCCGCATGTTTCCAACACGGCGGAATTAAATGGCACTTTTAAGATTCAAAAAGAGGAGGCGGTTTCCCAAGGGGTACGGCGTATTAAAGCGGCTCTGATATAGGCATCGGTCGAAATCCTTTGCCGTAGGCATTGCGACGGGCAATGTCCACGCGTTCATTTTTTGTCGCTAAAAACAGTGATATCCATTCTAGTCTTTTGCAAAAGACTAGAATGGATTTATTACGATCCGAGAGTTCGAGCCGAATGTCTAAAATCAATCTGCTATACTGAACAAAATGAAATATATTGATATTCATGCCCATGTAAATTTCGCCGCGTTTAGGGATGATTACGCAGATGTTCTGAAGCGTGCTCACGATGCGGAAGTAACCGTGATAAATGTTGGAACAAAAATTGGCACGTCAAAGCGCGCGGTAGAATTGGCTGACGAGTTTCCGGACGTTTATGCGATTGTCGGACTTCATCCTATTCATACGGAAGCGTCTCAACACGATGAGGAGGAGATTGGCGGCAGGGGATTTGTTTCCCGAGGTGAGCTTTTTGACTCTCTCGAATACAAAAAACTTGCTTCTAACAAAAAAGTTGTGGCGATTGGCGAGTGCGGGCTCGACTATTATCGTTTGAACAGTGAAACCAAGGATATCCAAAAAGAAATTTTTATCAAACATATCCGACTAGCGAATGATGTCGAAAAACCTCTAATGCTCCACATACGGGATGCGCGGCTCAACGATTCCGTCTCAAATCAGGCATATGAAGACGCCTACGAAATTTTAAAAAGAGAGGCACGCGTCCCAATGAATGTTCATTTTTTCGCGGGTAATGTTGCCGTTGCTCGAAAATTTCTTGACCTTGGCGCAACTCTTTCGTTTACGGGGGCCATCACCTATGGGAAAAATTACGAGGAAGTATTGCAGTTTGCTCCCCTTGACCGCCTACTTAGTGAAACCGACTGTCCTTTCGTCGCCCCACATCCTCACAGAGGCGAAAGAAATGAGCCCATGTTTATCCCTCATGTTGTGGAAAAAATTGGCGTCGTCAAAAGTGAAAGTGCGGAAACGGTTAGAACCGCCATTATGGAAAACGCGAGACGTCTATTTTTCTCCACATCGTTATCCACGTTGTGATGAAGTAAATCGGCCTGTCTTCCGCTATACTTTCCTCATGTCGTTTTTCAAGAATACCTGCGAAATCACTCTTATCATCGGCGTTCATTCGGGAGCGGTCGAGGTCGCCGAGGTCATGTTTGCCGAAGGTAGAATTCCCGAAGTGCTTAGTTGTGCGCGCGAGACGATAAAGAACTATTCTCCAGCCACTCGCGAATCCGAGGCGTCCGAAATAGGTAGGGCGGTACGCAGTGCATTGGCAGTTCTTCAAAGACAAATTTCTGATTCTCGGCATTCATCGAAGCGGGTGAGAGTAAAAAAGGCATTCGTATGCTTTTCTTCCCCGTGGGTCTTGGGTTCTACGCGAGTCGTTCGTCTTGCGAAGGACAAATCTTTTACTACCACAAAAAAAATGGTGGAGGAGCTTATAGCGGCGGAGCGGATGGCCATTATGAAAGTTCCGGAGCTGGCTAATTACCGAATAATCGAGGAAAAGATCATGCGATTCAAACTAAATGGCTACGAAGCGTCTGACGGCGTAGGTAAGCACGTATCGGAGTTTGGTATCGAGGTGTATTTCGGTGCTGTGGCCGAGATCGCTCTCGACGCCATCGAAAAAGAAGTTCATTCTGCTTTTAATCACCGCATTCTTGAGTTTTCGACTTTGCCGTTTGTTGCATTCACTATTTTTCGAGATCTACCGAACGGCGATAATCATTTTTTAAGCATCGTGGTCGGAGAAAGGGCGACGGATATTTCAATTGTTAAACGAGGTTGTCTGCTTGAAGCAATTTCGATGCCATTCGGCACGGGGCATTGTTTCGACGCGATTCAGGACAAACTGAACACGACTGCGTCGGTGGCGCGTTCATTTTTTAAGTTATTTGTAGAAGGCAGAGCCGAAGAGGGAATCACCGAAAAAATCAAACTCGCTCTTGAAAAACCTCATCTGCAGTTCAAGGCTCTTTTGGGCGAAAGTTTGAATGGGGTTTCAGAGGAATTTTTTATCCCAAAGTCGGTTTATATATCAGTGGAGGACGGACTTTTTCCGTGGTTTGCCGCGGCGCTCGCCGATCTTGGCTCGAGCCGCGTCGTCGCCTTACCCGGTCAAAATCTTTCGGCAGTAGCCGTTGATAAAAGCGTCTTGGCGAAGTTTATACATTCTGTTTCTTCGGAATGCGATATTCGCACTCTTCTCTATTCACTATATATTCACAAGCTGTATATTCGCCGATAGGCGAAGCATTTGGAGACTTTGGATAAACCATTTATACTGTGTTGACATCAACTCTGTTATTTTACCGAAAGCAAGGTGGATAATTATATTGCATTCATAAAGTAGTACTTATGCCGCGAAACATTGTACAAGACGTAGTGCCGCCCGATAGATCGATTAGAAAAATTCCTGTGCCTGAAAGACAGAAAGTTACTCCGGCACGTTCGGTTAAGTACGGCGACACCGTTCCAGCTTCAACTAGTCGGTTTTCTCGGAAGAGAAAGTCGTTTCTGTGGGCGCCCGTAGCGGTCCTTCTGTTTGTTTTAGCGGCTGTGTTTTTTTCCTCGGTTTTATTGACGAGCGCCACAGTAACCCTAGAGCCGCGACGTTTTTCCGTAGTGGCGGATATTGTGGTGAACTCGAAGCAAGCTGGGGACGGCCTTACGCATGATGTCGTGACTATTGAAAAAAGCTCGAATAAGCTATTGCCGAGCACTGAAAAGAAGGTCGTGCACGAGCGAGCGTTGGGTAAAATCGTCATATTTAACCGCCATTCGTCGGCTGTGCAAAGACTGGTGCGCAACACGCGGTTTGAGTCGCCAGAAGGCTTAATTTTTCGAATCAATGAATCCGTTTCTGTTCCCGGTACAACGGCGAAGGCAGGGGAAACTATTCCCGGCAGTATTGAGGTAGATGTATATGCGGAGGAGCCGGGCGAAAAATATAATATCGGGCTCGTTGATTTTACATTGCCCGGTTTTAAGGGAGATGCAAAATTTAAGACGATCTTTGCGCGATCAAAGACCAGTATGAGCGGCGGAAAAGAAGGTGAAGTTTTTGTTGCGGCGGAGGACGACATTGCGCGCGCGAAGTCGGAACTCGAGCAGTCGTTGACAACGACCGTTCTCGATGAGCTTTCAAAAACTGTGCCGGAGAACTTCATATATTTTCCGGGAGCCATATCAACTGATTTTTCAAGTAAGCTTGAAGATGTTACGAATGGGAATGCCGTCCGACTTAGTGTAACGGCAATCGCGAACGCGGCGCTTTTTTTGAAGGACGATTTCGCCTCGACGACGGCCGCAAAACTTATCCCGGAATATAGCGGGCATCATGCCCGTATCGCCGATTATTCTTTATTTTCGCTGACAAAGCTTGGCGACGCCAGAATCTCAAAAGATGCAGACAATCTGTCTTTCTCTCTGAAGGGAAACGGCGTGATCGAGTATGTCGTGCCTGTCCGCCAAATACAGGAATCTCTAATTGATTTGGCGGAGCAAAGTGTAAAAGAGTATCTCGCCTCGGAGTCGTCTGTGCATTCAGCGACTATCGTAATTCGTCCATTCTGGCGAAACACGATGCCGTCAAACGCTGATAAGATTGAGATAAAGATTACTGACTTCCCCTCATCTCCTTAGAGCCTATCCACTATCTCGTGGTACCCAAGACATAAACATAAGCCGGCTAGTTGTTGTTGACGACTATTTGCACAATGTGATAGGATAATGCGCACTGCTTATATTTTGATGCAAAACGGCAAGAACTTAGGTCAATCAGCTTTTGGTACGGTTACGGAAGCTCTCCCAAACACACTTTTTAAGGTACAGCTCGAGGGGGCGGATAGCGAAATTTTGGCCTATCTTGCGGGGAAAATGAGGATGAATCGGATTCGAGTACTTATCGGCGACAAGGTGCAGGTTGAAATTGACCCCTATGGAGGGAAGGGTAGGATTACAAAACGGCTCTAATATCATATTAAAAAGAGCCTATTTAATTTGTATCGATATATATTTATGCGAGTAAAAGCGTCGGTAAAAAAAATTTGTCCTAAATGCAGTGTTGTTCGAAGGAAAGGACACATATATATTGTGTGTAAAGCGAATTCAAGACACAAACAACGTCAGGGGTAAAGAGCTTATTTTATTTATAAATAGTCATAGTCTTTATGAGAATCGCCGGTATTACACTTCCCGAAAATAAAAGAATGGAAATCGCGCTTACCGCCGTGTATGGCATAGGCAGGTCTCGCGCCCAGGGTATCTTGAGAGATGCGAGAATAGAGTACGGAAAGAAGCCGAATGAGCTGTCTGCCGAGGAGGAAAATGAGGTACGAAAAATTGTCGAGTCGCTTCGCATTGAGGGGGACTTGAAGCGTGAGGTCTCATCGAATGTAAAACGATTGAAAGACATCAAGTGCTATCGAGGAAATCGCCATGTCAGGCGTCTTCCGGTAAATGGGCAGAGAACGAAGACAAATTCTCGCACAGTGCGAGGCAATGTCCGCAAAACTATGGGATCAGGCAAGAAGACAGTTGATAAGAAGTAGTCGAAATTTTTAAATCAGAATTCAATGGGAAAAAAAAGAATTACAAAAAAAGGAGAGACTGAAGTCGGCGCAAGCACTCAAGCTGTCGCGCCGAAATCGAGCAAGCGAAGAATTGATGCGGGCATACTGCACGTTCAGTCCACGTATAATAACACCCTGCTCTCTCTGACGGACAAAAAAGGCAATCTCATTGCCGCCTCTTCTTCGGGAGCGCTTGGATTTAAGGGCGCAAAAAAGGGTACGCCCTTTGCGGCCGCGAAGGTTGGCGAAACACTTGCTCTAAAAGCCCAAACCGTAGGAATGACGGAGGTGGACGTCATAATCAGGGGAGTTGGATCCGGTAGAGAGTCGTCGGTGCGCGGCTTTATATCAAAAGGCATAAATCTTGGCACAATTCGCGACGCGACGCCGGTTCCGCACAATGGCCCGCAAGCTAAGAAACCTCGGCGAGTATAAATTAGTTGATAAGTTCGCTCCGCTCTAAAAGTAAAAAGTCTGTAAGTCAGCACCTAAGAGCGAGCAACGAGCGAAACTAAAAAACTTTATAACGAATAAACTTTTATGAAACTAGGTCCACGATACAAAATAGCGCGACGTCTTGGCGCGAATATATTCGACAAAACGCAAACTGAAAAGTTTCAGGCGCGAGAAATGATGACAAAAAAGGGCAAGCGCCCTGGCGCCCGCAGTGAATTCGGCCTGCAACTTTTGGAAAAGCAGAAAGCGCGATTTATGTACGGCGTAACGGAAAGGCAGTTTTCAACATACGTTAAAAAAGCTATCGCCAAGAAGGGCGTAAATTCATCCGAGCTTCTTATTCAATTTTTAGAGATGAGACTCGACAATGTGGTCTATCGTCTTGGTTTGGCGCCATCGCGACGCGCCGCCCGGCAAATGGTTTCTCATGGCCATATTTTTTTGAACGGTAAAAAAATCACGGTTCCTTCCGCCCATGTCTCTGAAAAAGATTCAGTCACAATACGGGAGCAGAGTGAAAAAAGCGGTTTATTCACAAATTTGCAGGAGAAGCTGAAAACGGCAACCCCGCCAGTGTGGATTAAGGCCGATAGCTCGAAGGGGTCAGCGGAGATTATTTCTCGCCCGAAATACGAATCCCGTGAGAGTATTTTTGACATAGATGCAATACTTGAGTTTTATAAGCGGTCGTAATAATTTTTCATAAATATATGACAGACTACAATGTGATCTTGCCTTCAAAGCCGAAGGTTATAAAGGAGGAAAAATTTTCAGGCGTTTACGAGATAGACGGACTCTATCCCGGATATGGCCACACACTGGGAAACTCACTCCGACGAATTATTCTTTCTTCCTTGCCGGGCGCCGCTATTACCGGTGTTAAAATCGAGGGCGTGAGTCATGAGTTTTCAACGATTGAACACGTCAAAGAGGATGTGATAACGATACTTCTCAATCTTAAACGGCTTCGCATTAAGCTCATCACGGACGAGCCCCAGAAAATATCCTTGAGGGTGAAAGGCGTAAAAAATGCGTCTGCAGGCGACATAGAAGCGCCTGGTCAAGTTGAAATATTGAATCCTGAACTTCATATCGCGAGTCTGACTGACAAGGGCGCGACACTTGAGATGGAAATGACCGTTGAGAAAGGTCTTGGGTATGTTTCCAAAGAAATCATCCAAAAAGATCGCGTCGAGATCGGCGCGATTGCGCTTGACTCCATATTCACTCCGATTCGACGAGTGAATTACGAGGTTGAGAATATGCGCGTCGGCAACAGGACGGACTTCAATAGACTCAAGGTTTTTATTGAAACAGACGGCACAATGGCTCCACGCGAGGCTCTTGAAAAGTCAATTGAGATTATGATTGGACAATTGAAGGCAATTATCGGATTCAAGGATGATTTAGAGATTGAGCCAAAAAGTGAGATAAAGGATGACATCAAGAAGGGCGAAGCAGAAAAATCAACCGAAAAGGAAATTGACCCTGAATTTTTGAAAACCAGAATCGAGTCGATTGGTTTCTCGCCTCGCACGCTTCATGCGCTGACAAACGCAAATATTCGGACGCTTGGCGGTCTCGCGAGAAAAAAAGAGGAGGATCTTCTGGATATTGACGGACTCGGCGCCAAGGGTATTCAGGAAATAAAAAAGACCCTCTCCGGCTACGGCATCCTCTTAAAGTAATTTATCTTCATCCCCATCCTAAATACAATATACCATATACTAAATACTAATCTTCATGTTGCATCACAAAAAAAACAGAAAATTCGGTTTGGAGCGCGGACAGAGAATCGCTCTCTTGAAATCGCTTGCGCGCTCTCTTATTTTGAAAGAACGAATTTCGACAACCGAAGCGAAAGCGAAAGAATTGCGACCGTTTGTAGAAAAGTTGATCACGATAGGCAAGCGTGATACTGTTTCAGCTCGCCGGATCCTCATGCAACGGCTTTCTTCGGAACCGATAGCAAACAAGATCCAGAAGAAAATTTCGCCAAAATTCAAGGACCGAAACGGTGGGTACACGCGTATTTTCAAAGTTGCGCCCCGCAAGAGTGATGCGAGCCCAATGGCAATTATTGAGTTTGTCGTTTAAAATAACGAGCGTCGCGAGAATATTTTATTGACCAAGCACCATTGTATGGAAACTAAACTCAAAACTGAATATTATTCACAAAACGAAATGTTTAACTCTCATTTTGTAGATGTGAAATGGTGCTCGGTGCTCAATTTATTTATTCACTCGGCTCATAATAAATTGGCATGAAACACACGATTGACGCAACAAATAAAAAAGTAGGCCGCGTGGCATCGGAGGCCGCGATGTATCTTATGGGCAAGACGAAAGCTTCGTTCGAGCGACATATTCTTTCTGGAGAGCATGTAGAGATACTAAATGCATCTAAACTTACTATCGAGGAGAAAAAATTCCGCGATAAGGAATATGCGACATATTCGGGCTATCCCGGCGGTCTCAAACACGAGTCAATGGAGCATTTAGCTCGTCGCCGCGGCTATGGCGAGGTACTTCGGAGGGCTATCTATAACATGCTTCCGACAAATAAACTTCGTCCGAAAATGTTGAAGCGATTAATTGTGAAAGAATAATATGAGTCCGGAAACAGCAACAAAAAGATACATTGAAACGATCGGTCGAAGAAAGACGTCGGTGGCCCGCGTGCGCATTACGGCGGGAGGAAAGCCTTCGATCACGATCAACGAGCGAACCCTCGGTGAGTATTTCCCGACACGCGAGCTTCAGGCGATTGCGGAGGAGGCGGTAAAAAAATCCAAAGTTGCCGAGAAATTTTTAATAACGGCTCGTATCAAGGGTGGAGGTATTAAATCCCAGGCGGAAGCTCTCCGGCACGGCATCTCTCGAGGCTTGGTGGAATTTGATCTTGAGCTTCGCAAAACTCTGAAAAAAATGGGGTATTTGAAGCGAGATCCTCGAACCAAAGAACGCCGTAAGTTCGGTCTCAAAAAGGCTCGAAAGGCTCCACAATGGAGCAAGCGCTAAAAAATGCAATCTGTTTTGCATTTTTTTTGGACGCTTGCTCGGCCGCAGCTATATCGCACTTAGCAGAGTGCGATAGCGAGGCTGGTGAGAAGCGATGGCGCGGAGTTCTGTAAGACCTTCTTCAGATATCGAACCGCAATCGCGCGGTTTATTGCTGGCACCCCTATCTTTGTGACTGTCTGACAGACACAAACCCTTATTTTGCAAGCATCTGTGTCTGTCAGACAGTCACAGATGCTATGCGGAACAGACGCTGATTCAACTGTTCCATATGTGGTTGCATATCGGAAATCAGCGATATATAATAATCACGTTATTAGTACCACCAAAAAAATGACTGAATTACTAATAAAATTGTCCTTTGCACTCTAGAGTACAGATACGCCACATTATAAATTTTAATGAAAACTGACCACAGAGTGGTAACACCGGTGGCTTTGAAGATCTGTATTTAAGACCAGTGAGAGTCTCTTCAAGATTCTTATTGAAGAGCTATAACGGGGGTAGCTCAGTGTAAAGGAATTAGCAAAAAACCGCGAAGGCGGTTTTTTGCTACAAAAAATATACTTCATTAAAGTAGATTGAACCATCAGTCAGGTTTCTTGAAATAATCTAAAAAGTGGTATAATATGTAGCAAATGACGGATGAATTAAATAATAAAAAAGGCGGCATGGCCGCAGATATTTCGGATGATTCCGAAATTGCAATGGGAAAGGACGATATCATCCCCGACGAGGCTGATTTTGTCGTTGAAGACGACTCGGTTTCGTCTGCCGGAAAAATTAAAGAACTCCGGGAGAAATTGAGGCTAGCGCACGAGGCAAAGGAAAAGTATCACGCCGACCTTCAAAGAGCTCAAGCCGACTTCATTAATCTTCGCAAACGTGATGAGGAGGAAAGAAAAGAATTGATGAAATACGCAAATCAGGGACTACTCGAGGAACTGATTCCCGTACTCGACAGCTTTAATATGGCAATGAGGAATAAGGAGGCTTGGAACAATGTTTCCAAAGAATGGCGAACGGGAGTAGAGTATATTTTTAACCAGCTGAAAGGTATTCTTGCTGAAAACGGTGTTCAAGAAATTGATCCGCTAGGACAAAAGTATGACCCGCGAAATGAGGAGGCTATTGAAATGTTGCTGGTCGAGGATGAAAATGACGACCATAAAATCATTGATGTTGTACAGAAGGGCTACAAAATTGGTGATAGAATGATACGCGCGCCGAAGGTAAAAGTGAATGAGTTCAAAAGAAGTTAAGTCAATTTATCGATATTTGATGGTCATGTAAAAGACTATGCAAGAATTAATCAGAAAACCCAATATAAGAATATGCACCGAACAGCTAAGAGATGCCGAGGGTCGGCTCGTAGTCGCGCATTTTGCCGTTCTCGATTTTGAAGGTTCACGTTTCGTAAAATTGGTTCACGTAGAGTACATTTATGAAAATATCGTAGCGGCGGCCGAGTGCCTGCCTTGCGGTGCGTTGTCAATGAGGTTTTTTAATGAGAGAGCCGTCTCATTTTCAAAATCTGTCGTTTCTCCTTATTCATCGTTTTCATTTTTTATCTCACAACCAACGCGGGCGCCGTCATTGGGCAGAATTTAGAATCCGAATTAAAGAGTTGGAATGAAAAGCAGATTTCAAATCTTGCAAATCGAAAGAGTCATATCATTCCCGTGAACTTAATACTAAATACTAACCCAAAAAAATTATGTCAAAAATAATAGGAATCGACTTAGGTACCACAAACTCGGCAATAGCCATTATGGAAGTTGGCCAGCCGAAAATTATTGAAAATGCCGAGGGTGCGCGAACCATGCCTTCAATTGTTGCCATCTCAAAAACGGGGGAGCGACTCGTCGGACAGCTTGCAAAGCGACAGGCCGTCACGAATCCGAAAAACACAATTGTTGGCATCAAACGGTTTATCGGGCACCGATTCGAGGAAAATGCAGTGCAGACCGATAAGAAAAATGTGCCGTTCGAGGTGCGAGCATCTGATAAAGGTGGAGTAGAGGTCAAGATGACGGACAAATGGTATTCGCCTGAAGAAGTTTCTGCAATGATACTTCAGAAATTAAAAAATGATGCGGAAGCAAGGCTTGGGGAAAAAATAACCGAGGCAGTAATTACCGTACCTGCATATTTTAACGATGCACAGCGCCAAGCGACAAAGGACGCTGGAAAAATTGCAGGACTCGATGTGAAGAGAATCATCAATGAGCCGACTGCGGCAGCGCTCGCTTATGGATTTAACAAGAAGAAGGATGAAAAAATAGCAGTCTTCGACTTCGGAGGCGGAACATTCGATATTTCCGTGCTTGAAGTTGGCGATGATGTAGTTGAGGTGAAATCTACTGATGGAGACGCGCACCTTGGAGGGCGCGACTTGGATCACAAGATAATCAACTGGATTGCGACAGAGTTTAAGAAAGAGTCGGGCGTTGATGTCCGAACGGACGCGCTTGCACTTCAGAGACTCGATGAATCCGCAGAGAAAGCAAAGATAGAACTTTCTACAGCGATGGAAACGGAGATCAATATCCCGTTTATTACCTCCGATGCAACGGGTCCTCGCCACCTCCTTATCAAGATGACGAGAGCTACTCTTGAAGACATTGCGAGCGAATTCGTTGATCGAGCCATGTCCATAACAAAGCGCGCAATGGATGCGTCGCCTTTCAAAGTCGGGGAAATAAATGAGGTGATTCTTGTCGGGGGTCAGACCCGCATGCCGGCTATTCAGAAAGCTGTTAAGGATTTTTTCAAGCGAGAACCGCATATGGGAGTAAATCCGGATGAGGTTGTTGCCATCGGCGCCGCGATTCAAGGTGGTGTTATCCGCGGCGACGTGAAGGATATTTTACTTCTTGACGTCATCCCGCTTTCGCTTGGAATTGAAACTCTCGGTGGCGTAAGCACAAAACTAATCGAGAAAAACACGACGATTCCAACGTCAAAATCGCAAACGTTTTCCACTGCCGCCGATAATCAAACACAGGTGCAGATTCATGTTGTACAAGGGGAGCGACCATTAGCTTCTGACAACAGAAGCCTGGGACAATTTATTCTTGACGGTATTCCGCCTTCCCCGCGCGGCATGCCGCAGGTCGAAGTTACGTTTGATGTTGATGCGAATGGTATATTGAACGTAAAAGCGAAGGATAAAACATCGAACAAAGAGCAATCTATTCGAATTGAATCAAGCTCGGGTCTCTCGCAGGATGAAATCAAGAAAATGCAGAAAGACGCGGAAGCACACGCAGATGAGGATAAAAAGAAAAAAGAACTCATTGAGACGAAAAATATAGCAGAACAGCTTTACTACACTGCGGAGAAATCGTTGAAAGACGACAAGGAAAAACTTCCGGCAGATCTCATAAAGGCAATTGAGGACAAAATGGCCGCGCTCAAAACTGCAAAGGAGGGAACGGATCACGACGCGATAAAGAAAGCGAGTGAAGAACTCTCGAACGAAATACAGAAGATCGGCGAGCACGTATCAAAAGCGAACCAGCCGCCGGCAGGGGAAGCAAAACCGGATGAAAACAAGGACAAAGGCCCGGAAGGGAATGTAAGGGACGCTGAAACAAAATAAGGAGCGAAGCGACTATATTTTGTTCAGTCCCTCTCTATTTTCGCTAAACTCAAATCACTCGTATCGCTTGACAAAAGTCAGGCTCGCTGACTTCGCTCACCTGGAAATGAACGTTAAGACAAGTTCATTTCTCTCGTCCGCCCGAACGTACTGTTCGGTACGGGCAGGTATCGGTAGACAATAAAAAACGAGCTTCACGCTCGCATTTACTTCAGTGTTTGGCCGACCAATAAGCTGGCGCTTGACGACCCTTGCGAAGATTTTGAGCACTCTTATCCTTTTTGGGAAAAAATTGATTAAGCGTAAGGACGTGCACATCTTTATCTTTCTCCTTGCGATCGCCGAGATTTGGCAAAATCATGATGGTCGCGGGTTTTGCAAGATCAAGTTGAAAATTCGGAATCGGAAGAACAAACCAAGTTAGACCTAAATGGCCATCTCCAACAACCCCGATATACGTGCAAATTGCATTTGTGCTTAAGCCGTAAACGGTTCGCCGACGGCCGATACCGAGTCTTGTCCAATGCCTGGCGTACCCGATATTCATGCGACAGACCAGCAGAAGAGACAACATTAGACATATAGTGTGTGGTGCGCTATAGGCGGCCGGGAAGGCGAATGGCGGAGCTATTAGAGAATAGACAAATAGCAGGACGCTGGATATTAGGAGTGCCATAATCATGCTGATGGCGGCATCCAGGATCCAAACGAGCATCCAGAGTAAATAAAACCTGAAAACGTGCTTATTCATTTTTCCTTTCATTTAGAGAATTGTGTGTTCCGTTTGCTAGATTAGTAAATTTATGCTACTGTGTCAACATAATTTGGATACGATTTTCTACGCTCTCCAATTTATACCAAACACAAAATACTATATACTATATACTACATACCAGTCAGTGCTATATACTACATACAAATGCAAAAGGATTACTACAACATTCTCGGGGTTGATAAAAAAGCCTCTAAAGACGATATAAAGAAGGCTTTTAGGAAGCTTGCGCATAAATATCATCCTGACAAAAAGGGTGGAGATACTGATAAATTCAAGGAAGTAAACGAGGCCTACGGAGTACTTTCTGACGACAAAAAGAGAGCGGAGTTTGATACTTATGGACGCGTCTTTAGCGAAGCAGGCGCCGGCGCGGGAGCCGCTGGCGGACAGGGATTTGGAGGATTCGGTGGTTTCGAAGGTTTTGATTTCTCGGGCTTTACACAAGCGCAAGGTCAAGGCGGGGGGCAGGAATTTGATATTGGAGACATTTTTGGAGAATTTTTTGGCGGCGGACGCTCACGCACTCGTCGCGGCCGAGATATTTCAATAGATATGGAAGTTTCATTTCAGGAGTCTATTTTTGGAGTTGATCGGTCAGTGCTCCTTACGAAGACGTCGTCTTGCGAGAGATGTGGCGGAAGCGGAGCGGAGCCGAAGACGGAAGAGATCACGTGTCCGACCTGTAATGGCAAGGGACAAATACGCGATACGCGGCGTTCATTCCTCGGAAATATCTCTACGACTCGTACGTGCGACACCTGCTTCGGTCGCGGAAAAGTGCCGAAGGAAAAATGTACCGTGTGTAGCGGCGCGGGAGTAAAGCGGCGCCAAGAGGAAATCAAAATAAAAATTCCCGCGGGAATTGAAGATGGAGAAATGATCCGCATGTCCGGGGCGGGAGAGGCGCTTTCAGGTGGATCGCCGGGAGATTTATACGTAAAGATTCACGTACGGTCGCATCCTACATTTACAAAAGACGGGGCAAATCTACTCATGGATCTTGGTATCAAGCTTTCGACCGCGCTTCTTGGAGGCGAGTATACGATAGAGTCACTTGACGGAAATATCACTATAAAGATTCCGGAAGGTATCACTCATGGCGAGATATTGAGAGTAAAGGGAAAGGGGGTGCCGGTTCAAGGCTCTCGCCGCGGCGATCTTCTTGTTGCAATAAAGATTGAATTTCCGAAACGTCTGTCAAGGGATGCTCGCCAAGCGATAGAGGCCCTGAAGAAAGAAGGACTATAGTATGCAAACGACCGAAGTTAAAGAATATGCAGTGTCATCTGCTGTGGCGGGTTCGATTGTCGCGCCCAGGAAATATTCTCCACGGATAACCCTCGCTTCGTTTAGTGCGGGCGGCTTCCAATTTCTTTTTGCGCCCATAATGTGGTTCTTGTTTCGAATCTTTACGCGCATTGAAGTAAGGGGCATTGAAAACCTCGCGACGCCGAACGGAGTAATTCTGGCGGTAAATCATACGAGCGAACTTGACGGGCCTCTCGTATGCGCGACTTTATTTCACGCCCGCAAATATTTACCGCTCTTTTTCGTTGCGAAAGGGAAATCATTTTACAGAAATTCCGGCTGGAGAAATTTTTTTTATGGTGGCCTTCTCTTCAAATTAATAGGGGCGATGCCGGTCCGTTCGGGGCATCATGACTATGAAGCATCACTCGCTTTTTTTATTGCCGCTCTACAGAGGAATAAAAATGTACTCATCTTTCCTGAAGGGGAAAGGACGAAAGACGGTAAGATAGGTGAAGTGCACGGAGGCGTAGCGTTTTTGTCGGAAAAAACCGGCAAATCAGTAATTCCTGTCGCAGTTAATGGACTTCTGCAGATGTCATTTTTGGATTTTATATTGCGACGACGAGTCATCGGCATCTCATTTGGGAAACCCTTGCGATCGGGGAGTCTGATTTCTGGACATCATTTAGGCGACGCAGAAAAGTATAAATCAGCCGCGACAGTCGTGATGGAACAAAGCGGAAGGATGCTTGCGTCATAAGCTTCAAACGAAACAATTATTCAGCAATTTATAGCATAGGTGGATACGTTGACTATTCTCGTAAGTTTTGTATCATCGAATATAGATGAAATACCATACCAGAAAGGCAAAATGAAGGCAGAAGAGTTAGTGGGTGTTCGTATAAAAATACCACCGCATCTCCAGCAAGTGGCGGGCGATGTGCTTGTCAAAGACGAAGTCCACGAACGAGGGGAAAACACCCCATTGTTATTGCGGCGTATGCGACCTCGTCCGATCGTGCCAGACGTGTTCGCGAATATGACTATTGTTACGACGCAGAACCACGTGCCAGAGATGGGTGATCAAACGGAGGATGCAACTGCGCCCAGGAACGATTAAAAGCGACGTGTTAGGTACAAGGGGGCGCAGAACGCAGCCCCCTTTTATATAAATGCTGAAATCAAATATCCTTTTTGTATGTCGATCACAATAAATCAAATTTACAATTTTGAGTCAAAATTGACGAAACTGGCGCGTACACAGCGCTACACAGACGGTCTGGTTTTGATTAATCGTCTTTTAAACACGCACGGGATGTTAAGGGAGATTCTCGCCCAAAAAGCTTTCTTTCTTTATCATTATGCCGCATATTTGAGATCCGTTGGGCGACAAACCAAAAAAAGAAGGACATTAATAACACAAAATTTTAGAGATGCTGTCAATATTTGCAAGCAGATAATTAATAAAAGCACGGAGCCGAGGGATCGGAGTTTATTGAATGTTAGAATATATTTGGCGCAGATTTACGCGATGAATGGAAATGGGACAGGAGCAAAAAAAATCGCAAAGATTACATACAATAAATTTCCTTCATCACTTACGGCGGAACGCGCAGCCGATGTATATCGACTTCTCAATGATTTTCGCGGTGCGATTTATTGGTACAAAAGGGCGATTAAATTAGCAAAAAAACCGGATGAAAAGATGATTGCTGTGATTGGTCTTGCCGTCACCTACATGAAAAACAATATGAATGATCTTGCGTTAAAAAATGCAGTAAAGGCTCTTCAAATCTCTAGATTATCAAAGAGGAATATGAATATCACGCTACTAAAGCAAACCCTCTGTGCGCATTTTCCGCAACTGGTAACTTGTTGAAGGGATAAGATGAGAACGATTAAAAAAGCCGTCGCCATGAACGACGGGAATTTGAGCACTATGCATAACTTTTTATCATTCGCGCTACACTGTCTGCTATGGGCAATTTACCAAGCTCGGCAATCCACTCCCATTGGCCAGACGGGTTTACTTCAAGAAAGACGAACTCTCCACTTGGTGTTTCAATCATGTCGATCGCACCGTATGACAAATCAACAGATCGCATAAATGCTGTTAGTCGCACCAACACTTCTGTCGGCAACTCCGCTTCAATGTGCTCCACATTATCGAAATCATAGTGGCGCCAGTCGATTATAGTCTTTTTGCTTGCTTGCGAGTTGATGCGACATGCATGTATTTCGTCGCCGATAAACATGACCCGGTACTCATATCGTTTGGGGATGTATTCTTGAGCGTAAACCGGACAAATGCGAATAGCGTCGGCACTTTCGCCAAGTTCATCTGATCGGAATATTTCCGAATAGAGTGCCATTGTGCCGTCGCGATCCAGTTTCACATTCCCCATTGATTTGAGAAGCAGATGTCCGTCATTCTTTGCACTAAATCTCGTGACTGCCTCTGGGGAATTGCTTATGATGGTGTCTGGGGTGTTCAATCCGACTTGAGCGGCGCGCACTTGTTGTAATAACTTATTGCCGCCAAGTCTTTCGATGCTTTCAATAGTATTTATCCACTTGCAGGGCAGCACATTACAAACTGAATTGAGTGCCAACAATGTTTCACTCCACTTGAATCGCTTTTCAATGTTGCGAATTTGAGAGACGCGCAATAACCTATTTACTCGGAGATGCCAAGCAACCTTTATGGCGCTTATATCAATGGATGTCGTTGAGTTAGTGTCGTTGCCTAGCTCAACTACCTCGATTGTCCCCTCGGGTAGGCCTCCCTGAAGGTGGATGTCGACCGAGTGATTCTCTTTGATGAAGTGCTCTGGATCCAATATTCCTACTTTAATGTCCGTCTCTCTGCATGCCTTTACGAATGCATCGTAGTAGTACCGCTCACTTAGACTTGAAATTATAAGGGCTCTGATCATTTTGCCTCACTTTCTTTTGTTTCCGGGACTATTTAGAATGCTAAAAATCTCTATGTCTAGATCCGATGTTATATGCATTCATGGAACTGTCAAGTATTAGTTGTAAAAATGTGGACACAAAATTACGAAAAATTACCAAGAATTTTTATTGAGTACATTGCGTTATGAAAAAAGTTTTTAATAAATTTTATAAAGAAAATAGGTCGTATCTAGCGCTTAATACGAAGCTTATTCCAAAATACCTACACAATGGTCAGGGGAAAGTATTACTTGATATCGGATGCGGACGGGGAGAGGCGGCGAAAGAATTTGCGGGGTGGGGATATAGTATATACGATTACGATAATTCAATTGAGGCACGTAAACAAGCACTAGAACATAGAAAAATAACCTATATATGGGGAGATTTTGAAAGGAGATCATTTCCCCCTGCAAATGTAATTCTTTGCAAACTTTCTCTCGCGTTTGCGAAAAACAAAAAGAAGCTTTTGAAGAGACTGATTTGGTCGCTTTTGCCCGGCGGTCACCTTATTGTTATCAGTCCCATTATTCCTGAAACGCCACCAGAAAAAAAACATATAGCAATTAATGAAAAGCTTTTGTACGAGGCAACAAAGTTGAAATTAATCAGCAGAAAAAAAGATCCACTTTCCAATATTAATACCTATTACTTTATATTTAAAAAGCAGATATTATTGCATAATCTTGGCAAAGTAGCCGATAAATGCTTTCCAAAAAAATGTCGATAAAATTTAAGATATATAAAATTAAAGAAGGAAAATTAGATTAGTTATATATACTTTGAATTACGAAACTCTCCATTTCCCCATTTTCATACTAAAATAGAAACAGCTCCGTAAGGAGCTGTTTCTATGAAAACCTTCATTCAAACCTACAGCAACATAGTAACAAAAGTTAAGTTCTTCATCAAACAATTAAATCTCAAACTTAGAAAAAGCACTGGTCGAAATCTGGCAATTCCTCCTGAAGAAACGATAGCTCTGGCGTTGTGGAAGCAATCAAACGGAATACCTACGAAGAAAGCAATTTGGAAAACATTCGAAAAAAACCTTAGGTGTTGCTACAAGACGCTCGTTGTAAATATGAACAAGCTGGTTCTCCAAACACTGATCGTGCTAAACAGTATTTTGAAATGGAATCAAGAAAATGCCCATTTGGTTAAACACACCGACTCTACCGACATACCTGTCTGCTTGAACAAAAACGCCAAGCATCACAAAACCATGAGCGCGCTTGCTTCATGGGGACACTCTGGGAAAGGCTTCTATTACGGCCTCAAAATGAGCATTACGACAGATTTGAGACGAAATGTCCTCAGTGTCAGATTCGGATCAGGGAACAGTAATGACCGGGAGATATTCAGGAAAATGAACAGAGACATTATGGGCATATTCGTAGCAGATGCGGGGTATATATCCAAAGACTTGGAAAAAGAGTTTTACATTGAGAACAAAAGGATTCTTTTCGCCAAACCGAAAGCTAATATGAAAAGGTTGATCACAGATTGGCAAAACGCTTTGTACGAAACCAGAATGCTGATTGAACTCAATTTCAGAAATCTGAAAATGTCCCACAACCTCTCAACCTCGCTTCCGCGATCAATTGACGGATATCTCGGTAATTATGTTTACTCGCTTCTGGCCTATGTGCTTGGCTAGAGTAATTGTTTGAAGAAAAATGAAGACTTTTGAGAAATCACAGAAAGCTGTGGAGTTTTGTGGTGAGTGAAAAAAAGGGTCAGAAAAGAGTTTTGTAATTCAAAGTATATAAAAAGGCCCCGCTATTTGTGCGAAGCCTGTGCTAGTGATTGAGAAGCCCTGACAATTTATCACACGTACGTATATTATCATCTCTAGCTTCAACAGAAGAAGTGCTTAACTGGTCAGTGTATGCGAACATTGTTCCAGAAACTCCCGAGACGAATGATTTTACACACTCAGCAACCTCATCGTGATAACCACCCTCTAGAACGCCAAAGGTAGGTTTACCAATTGAAGCAATTAGTCTACCTGCCTCATAGTAGCCCCGCTTCGTGTAGTTGAGTTTGAGCAATCGATCTTTGCCATATCCATCAACGCCAACGGAAATAGCCATCTGACTTGGGTTAAATCTGCCGATTTTCTCCTTCAAAAATTCGATTGAATTCAGAAAGACATCGTCACCAGAACCTTCCATAAGTGGGACATTTATCACCTTCTCAAAACTTGGACCTTTTCCAATGTCAGATACCGAACCTGAATAGGGATACACCCCCAACTGATGAATCGAGCAAAACAATACCCGATCATCGTTACTAAACAATGATTGTGTACCGTTTCCGTGATGTCCATCTATATCAATGATGCACACCCGTTCTCCCCGAGCCAACAGGTACGAAACCGCGATTGCTATATTGTTGAAAAAACAAAATCCTTCTGCTTTTTCGCGTGATGCATGATGACCCGGTGGACGTGTTATTGCAAAAGAGTTACCTTGTGCCGCTAACACAGCCAGTGATACGGATGCCATTATTGCACTATAACTATCTGGATTGAGTAATACTTCAGCGAGCTCGCATTTTGATTTACACGCACCTACGACTTTTATGATATATCTCGGTGAATGAACAACCCTCATATGCGCCTCCGAAACCATCTTAATTTTAGCTAACTGGCTAAAACGGACAGTCTCCTCAAATTTCAAAAGTCGGTAGGCGCCCTCAATATCCGAATCGAAACCGTGATTCTGAGTTGTCTTACAGTGTAGAATTTCCATGATTTTTTTTGCACATCTTCTCTTGTAAAAGATCATGAGTGCCATTTGTAAACTACATCAATTTGTCCATAATGTAAAGCGGCAAGTTGCTAATTAATGAATTATATGTTTATATAGTCATTATGAAGGCTGTATATCTAACAAAAAGGTTTCATTTTGAGTCGGCTCATCGTATGTTAAATACGAACTTTTCTGAAGCTGAAAATGACGAATATTTTGGAAAGTGCCAGAATGTTCATGGGCACAACTATGTTCTGGAGGTTACCGTCGCCGGAATTATTGACCCCGAGAAAGGATATTTCGTTAATCTTCATGATTTGTTAAGTGATATTCAAAATAAGGTCATTGATAAGATTGATCACCAATATTTAAATGATATTTTGCCTGGTTGTAAAAATAAACCAGTAACAATCGAAGTTGTCTCTCGATGGATATGGAATAATCTTAATAAGGAATTGCCTCAGTATAATTTTTATAAGCTTCGTCTTTGGGAAACACCCGATAATAGTGTAGAAATCTACAAGTAGTCGATCATAATGTCCTTTATCAATTTTTGTCGTCTTTGTAACTCATTAACAAATAGCACCGAAGTTCCCTTCTTCTCGTGCCTATATAGATAATAGGCTTCTGTAAAATATAATTTTCTCAAGGCAAATATTAACGTATTAAGAATCGCTTGAGGTTGAGGATTGACACCATAACCTGTCAGTAAGGATCTAATGCATTTTAATATCTTCGAACTCGTAAAATTAGAGTCGATAAAATTAGCAATAACCATACCAAGATCATTGAAATAAGTGGTCGCACACATGTCGTCAATGTCTAGAAAAATTACTTTGCCTTTAGATAGAAAAACGTTACCAGCATGTATATCGTTATGACAATTTACTTCAGAATTTCTGATAACAGGTTCGCGAAACTGTCTCAAAAAGACTAAGACTTCATCCCAACGCCTATATTGTTTTAGAGTTTTCCTGAAATGATCCGGAAAATTATTCCAGGGCAATTTCTGCATTTTGATTGAAGAACATGCATTATGAAAATTACTGATAGACTTTCCAAAAGATTTGAAATCCTTAAACGAATGAATCTTCAACTTCTTTAGATGTTCCTTTCTAATAAGAAATAGTGCATGATCATTTTGGATCTTGAAATCCGTAACTGAAATCGTACGTACTTTATCCATATTATTTACACATTGCGATATAGAAATCAGTGCCGATATATGCTCCTTAGTATGCTCAATAATTGATACTGCATTATAATTAGTAATGAGCTTTAAAATATAGCCATTACCATCTCCACGTACAGCGAATGTGTTTGCAAATTCACTAAGTTTTGGTCCGAGTTTAACATTCAGAAAATTACTTTTTAAATATTTATCACAGATTTTCTGGACTAGCTCATTTGTCATAACTATAACACTACATAAAAAAAGCGACCTGTAAACAAGCCGCCCTGTGTATCACTTAAGGAGCTCCGAACGAATCTTCCGAACGATCGAGTGTTCATCGAGCTGGAATTTCTTGACTAATTCAAAAATATCGCCGGTTGTACCGAATTCGAACCCGATACCCTCAATCCTTGATGGTGCATGACTTGCGCGCATTGCCTGCATCGCAACTGCGCTTTGCAGGACATGCGGATTACCGTTGTATACAGTAAGTACAGGTTTACCCGGTGGAAAATCGATTGATTCGATCCCCTTGTGATTAATCACATTTATCACCTGAACACCTACACCTTCCTGATCCAATGTTCTCGCGGCCTTTATAGCCGAACTGACCGTAAGTCCAGATGCTACGATACTGCATTGAAGGGATGCTGTTGGTTCAAAGACGCAATAGTGGTCGATATTGCGATTTACCGACGATTGAACCTTAACATCTATCCAAGAGCTATGGATTCTGACAAAGACCACACCAATACCATGACCAATCGCCCAGTTCAGGCAATTGAATGTATCAACAACATCCCACGGCTCGAGAAAGGCAATGCCAGGCATCATTATGATGGCGCCAGGCTGACCGCTAGACTGATGAGTTTTGCCATTCTTCGAGTTGCTCAACCCGGCTACATCTGCAATGATCACGGCACGTCCACCACCTTGTACCATAGCGTTTATTTGATCCATAGCCCTATAAGTGAATGCATCAAGGCTATTGATTATGATCCTCGCCCTCGGATCAGTGATAGAGAGGCCGTGAGCCATTGCAATAGTATGTTGCTCACGTATTCCTGTATTCATGTACTTCGCGAATCGTGACAGTCCGAGGAGTTTTACATGATCTCTCCTGGTCACATCCGCTGACAAAAAGTATCCTTTTGGGAGACCTTCGCTTTGCCAGACTGAACCAAGCTGTCTGAAGTAATCAGCCTGACTAAGATCTGGATTATTTGGCGTCATCGCAAGAGGCTGGATATCAAACAAGACTTCTGGACTTTGCGCTTGATTCGAACCGCTGGTAATGACTGATTTTCCTAATGAACTTTGACCAACCACGGAACCAATCTTCCTTAATACTTTTGCAAGCAATGGATAATTAATCATTGATTCCTGTTTGTGAATAGCATCCATGACGATTCCTTCCTTACAGGTACTGATAGTATGATAACCACTGAAGTGAGTAAGGGCTTCTTTCAACCCTACACCCTTTAATGTGTTCGCGATGATCACGACAGACCCATCATTCGCAGACTTTAGAGCTTTGGTGTATACCCTGCGAATAGCACTAACATCCTGACCATTTGGTAATTTGATCACATTCCAACCGTACCCTTTCCAGATTAGAGCGAGATTAGATGCGTCTGCTTTGATCACGGGATCGCTTAATTGTTTGCCGTTGCAATCAATTATGACGACGAGGTGTTTCAGTCGAAGTTGTGCGGCGTGCCTAGCTGCCTCGCTCACATTTCCTTCTTGCTCTTCACCGTCACCCAAAAACACGAATGTTGTGAATGGATCCTGTCTTTTATTGGCGGCAATGGCCGAACCAACACCGTACGACAGTATCATACCCAATGATCCGCTTGGAGTAATGTCTACCCCAGGTACTTCCTGATGATCTTCATGGCCGTGTAGTCTTGAACCAAACTGTCTATAGGCGTCAAGTTCCTCGGGCATTATGAAACCAAGAAGCGATAGGATCGGGTATCGTATCGGCCCAAGATGGCCGCGAACCAATACTCGATCTCGTTTAGGACACGATGGATCTTTCAGATTAAGTCTGAGGAATCCACCGAAGTATAGCGCAGTCATAAGTTCCACTGCACCTGACGAACCACCGATGTGGCCGTTGTGCGCCTTCAAGCAGATTTCAAACACCCGCTTACGGAGGTAAACTGCCAAAACGTCCAATTCTGAATCTTTGAGACTGAATGGGATCTTAATTGATTTCATTATTCCTTTCTAACGCCAGAATTGTCTGAACGAGATATCCTTGAGCAATCCCCCAGGAACCTCATTTGGATTTCTTCGAGCGAACAATAGAGTTTTTTCGTTGTTATTACCATAACCAAGCGACCATGCCGCGCGTTGAAACGCTCCATGATCTCGACTTATACCGACAGAGATCCTATTTTGATCGATGCTACAGGTTTTACCCCATTCGCAAAATATGGCTGATTCAAACAGAGCTCTGGTGAGTGGTTTCAAACTGGCGTTCTGATAAAACCAGTCGATTGCACCAATAATCGTCGATGTCCATGATTCGTTTGCAACTGAACCAGAGGCATGACATTGAATCAGCTTGCCCGCATTTACACGAAGATGTTTTAATCGTGTTGATTCTTCACCGCTATGTTTTAAGCATGGATCTGCATACCTGAGTACTTCCGGCATCGCAAGATTTTCTGCAATCGTCATCAACGCTTGGTACGTATTTGTTTTGGCACACGGATTTTCTTTCCAATTAAGGCCAAAAGCATCATCCATGTATCCGAGTGCTTGTCTTGTTAAACAATCAAGATTTAGTAACTCTAGCTTGACATGTTCACTTTGGTATTCAGAGAATATATTTTTTAGACCGGTAAAATGATTATCGAGAAGTAATAGTAGATCGAGGATTTCTCCCCTCTCCATATACTGAACAAACATCTCCGGAAACATATTCGAGGAAGCAAAATCAGACGGGCCTTGTTGGTACCAATTAACCTGAACATGTCTGCTGTCAAATAGATTAGCAAATATGCCAAGCTGAAGATTCAATGTGCGACAGATCTTCTGTTTGTCGACAGCTTGAATTAGCCGATGCACACCAGGATTCGAAAATCCACGGTGCGCACACAGAAGACTCGTAACTATCGGTTTCTGCAGTATGTATACCGAAGTAATGAAGCGTACAACTTCATCGATTGAATTCGAATCCTCCTGGAAGTTGCCGTCCAAGTGAACTTTGAATCCAGTAAGAAGGTACGGTAAAAAACAGAGTACGAAGCGACGATCCACAAACTTGATTTTGAAATCTCTGGGTAGCTGTTGTATTATCTGCCTTCCGCGTACCAATTCATGATGTGCGGGAATCTGTTCCGAGACGCAGTATAGGGCTGTTTTCAAAGCCCTGTCCCAGCGTGATGTCTTTACGATAGCCAACGGATCAAAATCGTAACTTTCCAAATTGGTCAAAATCTCGGCCGACTGGAATAGTTCCGGATTGACTTGTTGTCTGTGTCGAATAACATCATTGACTGACAAAACCATACCGTTCCATTTTGCGTTCGATTGAGAAATCGAGACGTCGTAGAAACGAATTGTGTGCATGGTTACCTCCATTTCTATTGAGTTGTCAATGTTTATTTGTCTGGCATTAATCTACCACACTTAGTAGATAAGTAAAGGATGCACCAACGATACTTAATTTTGTTTTATCTATTAAAAGATCTATAAAAAAGGGTTTCTTTCAGGCCGATTCTAGTGGACTCATAACCGATAGCGTTTATCATATTCCTTACTAATTTTTCCTCTTCCATTTATGAATAATTATTCGATTAAATATCTTCCTATCGCGTCAAAATCACCATAAACATGATCATCACCTTTTACCTCGACAAGTTTAATGGTGTTAAATCGACCGTTTGCCTGCTCCCTTCTTATTTCCAAGGCTGAAGTTACAGGATCATTATCATTCTGAATCAATGTACTAGGTATAGTAAAAGCGGTCGACCAGCTATCAATATCAAAACCCTTTGTTCTCGCCCACTCAGGTGGCAGACCAACAAAAACACATTTTGTAACGCGCAACGGGTCTACGGATTTTGAATAAATCGCAAACATGGTCAATATTGTACCTACAGATTTTGCTAGAATTGCTATATCTCCATTTAGAGTATTCACGGTATTAGCAAATCTCTTTAACTCAATATCAATGTCAATCAATTCACTATCGTTGGACCAGTGTTCATAATATTGAATAGTTACAGATTTGAAGTGAGTATCAAAAAAATCACGCGCCTTTTCAGCCCATTCCTTATTTATGGCACCATTACCAGGAAGAATTATTAAATTTGAGTTATTCATTACCTTGTATCGACTTTTATAATTTTTACTAAAGATATAGTATCACTTTATGCGCTGAGATATTACTCCGAGCGAGGTCGTAAATTCATGAGCCTGGCCGACGAATTGCTCGCCTAATCAAAATTACCACATATCCTTGAAAAATACAGTCAAGTTAAGTGTGTTGGTAACGACCTTTCGTCTCTTTTACTTCCAATATTGCGATGAGTGAGAAAAATGTTGCATGAGCTCGAAAGGTTAAAATAGTTAGTCGGACCCTGGATACTACGGCCAGAATCCGCGCTTCTTGCATGGTCTCAAAAAAATAGCTTTAAAAGCGTATTGGTAGCCCGCTGCGTCATGGTGAAAAATGATATCTAGCGCACATGCACATTTATCTTTTTGGTCCGCAGAGGTATAATACACTTAATATTTCTCGGAATGGGGCGACGAAAGGAACTTTCGTACGAGGCAATATTCTTGAGAAACTGTAGCAAACCGATTCAAACTGTATTGCTCTAAATGTAATGATTGTTCTATATGAAAGAAATTGAAAAGACTCTTGAGTGGATAAAAAAACAAGGATTGTATCCGAACCCGCCAATAGTATCTAGCCCTCATGATACGGAAGTTATTGTCAACAACAAAAAGGTCGTTATGTTTGCGACCAACAATTATCTTGGAATGATGAAAGATCCTCGCGTGATAGAGGCTGCTGTCGAAGGTGTAAAAAAATGGGGTATAGGAAATGGCAGCGCTCGGCTTTTAACAGGTAATCTAGAAATACATCATCAGCTTGAAGCTGCGATTGCAAAATTTAAGGAGAAGGAATCAGCTTTGTCATTTACAACCGGTTTTATGGCGAACGCAGGAGCAATACCAGCCTTAGCTGCTACCTACAAGACCGATCTTACATCGCTTCTTATGGGTCGTACTGAGAAAAATCGAGACACGATTATTTTTAGTGATGAGTATAATCACGCAAGTATTGTTACTGGAATTCAATTAAGCCGGTGTGCAAAAGAGATATACAAACATTGCGATATGCCAGATCTTGAATCGCGACTCAAGAAATATCCGCTCGAAGCGCGAAAAATCATAATTACTGACGGAATATTTAGCATGGAGGGTGATATAGCTCCGTTACCTGAAATTTTTGCTCTCGCCACAAAATATAACGCCACGACCTATCTTGATGATGCTCATGCGACAGGTATATTTGGAGACAATGGTCGGGGAACAGAGGAGCATTTTAAATTGCAGGGAAAGGCGGATGTTGTGATGGGGACTTTCACTAAAGCATTTGGGGGTGTCGGCGGTTTTATTGTAGGTAGCACAAAATTGATCGACTATGTAAGGGTTACAGCCGACTCGTTTATTTTTACAGCCCCAATAGCTCCTCCAGTTGTGTACGGTCTTATTGAGGCAATAAAAGTTGTTGAGGCTGAATCGTGGCGACGAATCAAAGTTTTGAAAAATGCTGCATATCTACGCGAAAAATTAGTTGAGAACGGTTTCGATATACTGAATTCTCAGACTCAAATAATCCCAGTTCGTATAGGAAATGAAATTAAGGCTTTAGACGTGTCATCGGAGCTGCTGGAACGCGGAATTTTTGTTCCTGCCGCGCGATGGCCGGCTGTTTCTAAAGGCTCAGCTCGTCTTCGTCTAACCGTCAGCTGTGACCATACAGATTCTCAGATGGATTTTTTAGTCTCAGAGCTCAATCAGGTCAGAGACAGTATCAAATTGTAAAATCAAAGCCTAATGCTTCCTATTTATCATGACGAAAAAACAACTATCTAAAATCCTTACTCAACTTAACATTCTGAAGGAAAACAATGGGTTGGAAATTGTAGATTCGCATGTCCATCCTCTCGATGTAATGGGAGTTGTCCACCACAGCGAAACGAAATTTATTTGCCCGGATCATGACATGATCGCGTACCGAAAACCAGGATTAATGGAGCGACTTAATTACGGAGTGCTTGAAAAACTTGGATCAAAATTATACTTCAAATTGAATTCTGCTGGTGTAAAGAAAATGATTAAGAAAACATACTCTGAAGTTAATGACATGCGAATCATTAACGAGATGAAGATTGCGCTGGTCGATCAAAGCGTACTTTTAGCTCTTGATCCTTGGGTTCCGACAAATCTAGTAGGCGATCAATACTCATCAGATCGCAAGTTTTGCATTCTTGGATCCTTAGATATACACAACATTGAATCTGGGATGATTGATGGCTTGATCAGGACATACATTGAAAAATACAATATTATTGGTATTAAAATGCATCCCAATTTGCAAAATTTTAAACCAGAGCCGAGTAGAAACGGGGAAGTTATTGCTGAGCGATTGAGAAAGCTGTATTCAGTGATTCGCAAAAATAATTTGTATTTGCTTTTGCACGGCGGAATCTCAAATTTTACGCGGGATATTAATCTCAAATACGGCGCGATACATCGAAGTAAGGACAATGGGTTACTAGAGAACTTTTTTGACGTTTTTGGACGGAGTGAATTATTTTCGTCTGGTTTTCCGATTATTATTGCTCACCTAGGCCATTACGGTACAGTGAATGTAAACTACAAATTATTACACAAAATTTGTTCAGATTATTCGAATATATTTTTCGACACATCGGGAGTTTCCGCTGCGGTTATTCAGAAAAGCTTAGCTCTGCTACCTAGTGATCGTGTAATTTTTGGATCTGACGCCCTATACAACCGCACGGCATATAATATTGCTTTTTTATATGAGGCTGTTATGAATTCAAATAACAAGGCGGATAAGATTTCAATGCTACATAACATTTTTTATAGAAACATTCGTGGTCTAATTACTAAAAAGTTATGAATACGGCATGGATAATTTTAGTGTCGGGCATACTAAATCTGTTTCTAGGATTAATGGTTTGGCTACGTGATGTAAAAAATCGGTTGAATTTTGGATTTGCACTTTTCAGTCTCAGTACGGTCCTTCTCATTCTTCTGGATTTCATATTTCGATTTCAACCGTCATTGCTAATTCTGAGAGCAAGTTATGCTTGTGCGGCTCTCGTTCCTATGGCCGCACTTTTTTGGATACTGGAAATTTGCAAGAGTAATTTACGAAGTTCGGTCTTGTATAGATATGGCCTTTTATTTCTTCCGGGATTAATTTTTTTTATACTCCCATTTATCAATCAACTAATTGTGGCCGATATTTATGAACTAACAATTCTTGGATATCGAGGAAAGCTCGGCCCGCTTTTTGGTCTCTATGCTCTTTATTTTATTTCATATATGGTTTTTTTTATTACTCTACTCTATCGTACTCAGAGAAATAGCATCGACTCGATTTTTGTTCTTCAAATTCGATTTATCTTATTAGGAATTACTTTATATGGTATTTCTGCGCTTACCGCGAGTGTTATATTGCCGCAATTTTTTCAAATATTTGATTATACTTTACTTGATGCTCCGAGTTTAATTTTTTTTGTTGGCTTTACCGCGTATGCTATTTTGAAGTTGCACCTTTTTAACATAAAGGTTATCGCGACTGAGTTACTGGTCTTCGCACTTTCTATATTTATTTTTATAAGAGCGGTAGTTTCTGAGAGCGTTACTGAACAATTTATTAATGCCGGGATTTTTCTATCAATTATTATCGTTGGTGTCTTCTTAATTAGGAGTGTTATTAAGGAGGTTTCGCAGCGTGAAAAAATCGAGACCTTGGCGAAAGATTTGGAAAAAACGAATGCTGATCTAGAGTCTGCCAATGTACGATTGAAGGAGTTGGATAAATTGAAATCGGAATTTGTGTCGCTTGCTTCACATCAGATGCGAGGGCCTATTACAGCGATTAAGGGCTACGCATCATTGCTTATTGAGGGTATGTACGGGAAACTGGACGATAAAGTAAAGGAAGCGGTCGGCGTTATCTTTGAATCGAGCGCAAGCATGGCGGTCATAGTGGACGACTTTTTGAACCTAACGAAAATAGAGCAGGGGAAAATGTCCTATGATTTTACACTTGTAGATATTTGCTCCGTCGCCGATGAAGTATCAAAAGAAATACGGCCGGTTGTCGAAAAGAAAGGATTGAAATTTATTTACACATGTCATTCCGATGGCATGCATAATGCAGTTGCGGATAAAGGCAAAATACGCCAGGTGATGATGAATCTCATTGATAATGCTATTAAGTACACTCCTAAGGGTTCTGTAACATTGGAAATTAAAAAAGAAACTCACGAGGGTCATTTAAAAATTAGTATTATTGTAAGTGACACGGGCGTAGGACTTTCAGCCGATGCAATGCCGAAGTTATTTCAAAAGTTTGCTCGCGCGAAAAACGCGAATGACGCGAATGTCTTAGGCACAGGACTCGGCCTTTATGTGGTACGTCAGATGGTCGAGGCGCACAAGGGAACCGTCCGCGTTGAGTCAGAAGGGGAGAACAAAGGTTCGAGGTTTATTGTTGAGATTCCGGGCGCGTAGTATAGTGGTAAAACTATGAGAAATTTCTTCCACTCCTTAACCCACCCTCTCTTTACAGTGAGAAATTCGGTAATTATTTTTGGCATCGGTGTAAGCTTGGTTTTGCTAACATATTTCTTTGACATCATTGCCTTTTGGCCGATTTCGATCTTGTGGATATTACCTCCGACATTTATTATGAGTACAACTTTTGCATTATTTCCTTTATTTTGGTCGAAGTTAGAGGCAGAAGTCAGGTGGGCGAAAGCCATGCTCCTAGCCAATCTTCTATTGGTCGTTATCGTAATTTTAGATTGGTATGTCTTTATCCCGCAATTTATAGATGATTTATTTTTCATGTATTAAATAAATGAAATTAAAATTTTTCTTATTTTCTATAATTGCTATTTTCGGATTATTTTTTATTTATCCGACTAAAGTTTCCGCCCAAAACACACATTCGAATATTCTATTTATGCCGGGTTTGATGGGTAGTAATTTGTACCGAGATAGCTTTTTTGGAGAGGATAAATTATGGATTCCTACTTTCCGACAAGATGTTAGACAACTGCAACTCAGTCCAGAAGGTGAGAGTCAAGCAGATGGAGTGTTTACCAGAGACTTGGTGATAAACATCATAAAAGCTGATGTTTATAAAGGTATAGCGGAGCATTTTAGTGATTTACAAAACACCGCTGTAATTAATACTTGGAAAGCCGCCCCCTACGATTGGCGGTTTAGCTCAGAAAAAATAGCTTCAGTTCGACCATTACCACCAAGGGTAGATTTATCAACAAATCAAATTCTGATTGGCCGCGGAGGAACCGTTACTTTGACCTGGGCATCGGAAAAATCGGATTCCTGCATAGCTTCAGGTGCGTGGTCCGGGTCGAAGGGGTCTTCCGGGAGCGAGGTTAGTGTTAGGCTATTTTCACAATCCATTTTTATTCTTACCTGCTCTAACTCGGTCGGGAGTACCACCGATTCTGTAACAGTCAATGTTAGGCCACCAATTTTTGGCGAAGCGGCACAAACCGTTACTTTAAGAATTGGTTCAGAGTACTTAGCAGGGGTCCAGCTTCAAAACGAAATATCGTATTTAGACGAACAAATTGAAAATCTTGCATCGACTTCCAATACAGGGAAAGTCACAATCGTAGCCCACAGTTACGGCGGAATCGTGGCTAAACAATTGATTAGTAGATTAGAAGATAGTGGCAGAAGTAATCTCGTCGATCGTCTTATATTAGTTTCCGTGCCACAGATTGGCACTCCTCAAGCTCTTTTTCCGTTGCTTCATGGCGAGATGAATTCTATGAATATATTAGGGAGATCAAATTTGCGAGAGTTAGCTGAAAATTCCCCTTCAGCATATGAGCTCTTGCCTCATGGGAGATACTTTGATGAGGCAACATCGCCACTTATTGAATTCTCCTCATTCGCACGAAGTAAATATGATACAGCGAAAGAGTATCCTTCAGACATTCGTATATTTTCTGATATGGCGAAGTTTCTTACTGGGGAATATGGAGCGCGCGAGGAACCAGCAGTGGATGCGGTGCATATCCCAAATGTATTGAGCACTCTCTTGCTGGATAACGCGACGACCACACACGCCTTTCTGGATGCCTGGCATCCGCCTGACGGCGTCGAGATTGTGCAAATTGTCGGATGGGGCTTAGATACTGTTTTTGGTGTGAAGTACAATATAAGCCGCGCGGGTACATTAGATGACACGGCAAAAACAACAAAATACGGGGATGGGACTGTTGTGCTTCAGAGTGCGAGCTTCATGAACGTGCCCACATATTATTTCGATTTAATCAAATTCAACAAGGAAAATAAAAAAAATATCAGCCACGCGTATATACTGGAAGCTGAACCATTACAGGGATTAATCAGCAGCATTATAAGCGGTGTGGCGAGTTCGTCACCCTACATCTCAACTTCTACTCCTAGTCAAAGCATTTCAAACATAAAATCAACAAAAATTGATATCCACTCTCCACTCGCTATTGATATTTTTGACGAATTTGGAAATCATACAGGAATTTCGACCTCGACCGAGCCGGGATCAGATTTACAGTTTATTGATGAAGAAATTCCAAACAGCTCTTACGAGGAGATCGGAGAAGGGAAGTATGTCCATATCTCGACAGAAGACGATCACACAATTTTGCTGACGGGGACAGGTACGGGAACATTTACTCTGGACGTTACGAAGACAGAAGGAGACGAGGTGGTCGAAACGTATACGTTCACCGATGTCTCTGTAAGCACGACAACAAGAGGCTTTCTTACTTTTCGTGAAAACGGCATCCCGCAAATCGAGTTAATAAATGATGGTATGAGTAGATTCTATAATCCAGATGTCTTAATCGATCCTGATGAAATAAAAGTACCAAATGGACTCGTCGGGTACTGGCGTTTCAATGAAGGTGCAGGAACGACAACCGAAGATAATTCCGGAAATGCAAATATTGGAATACTCACTCCAAACATCACATGGATTACCGGTACATCATCAGCGACGAGCACGCATCTCAAGTTCGGTGCCTCACAGGATTTTGTCTCCGTGCAGGATTCCAACTCTATCGATATAGATAATTCTTTTACGGCGGCAATGTGGATCAAGCCGACGTCAACTAATGATCAGTTGCAAACACTTTTAGTAAAGGGGCCTTTTAATCCGGGCGGAAGAAATTACTCGCTCGCGATAAATTACGGCTGGAGCATGAAAGGTCTGTGGGCGGAAATCGTAAATTGTAATTTCTATCCAATAGCAGAACTTACCCAACCAATCCAACTCAACAAGTGGCAGCATGTCACCCTTCGGTATGACCACACCTCAAAAAAACGCGAAATATTTTTAAACGGCATTCTCGTTCATTCCTCCACGGCGAGCTTATGTACGCCACTCACAAACACCCAGCCGCTCTACATAGGAGGAGTACCATCTTCACCGTGGTCAGGATTCAGCAAATTTACAGGTAGTATTGATGAAGTCAGAATCTATAATCGAGCATTATTAAATTCGGAGATAGAAGTAATAAAAAATTAATCTCCGGGAACTGACGATTGTTGTTCTTTTGATAAATTTGACACTTATCAAGTGTTCTGATAATGCATATATAGAAATTCTTATTCCTTTATGAACGATACCTTGATAATTACTAGTACCTTCGACGAGCATGCAGATTTCATGACTCCCGTCTTAGAATCACGTGGCAACGCGGTCTTTAGATTCAATACCGACAGTCTATGTCAATACCAAATCGATTTTCGACCCGACTTATGCGAAGTTAGACTCTTTGACAAAAAAAGTTTGAAAACCATTCGCATAAGCGATGAGATCTCTGTCTGGTTTAGAAGACCATCGCCTGACAAATCTCATGACCAGCTGCTTGATGAGGGTGGAATTAAATACAGTAGGGCTGAGGGCAAGGACTTCATAAAAAGCATAATGTTTTGGTGCAAATCTGCTTTTTGGATCAGTCCTCCGTTATCGCTGTATTACAATAGAATTAAAACCAATCAGCTTTGCGCAGCAGTAGATTCAGGTTTACGAATTCCCAAGACTTTAGTCTCACAGGATCCGGAGCTCGTGAAGCAATTTTGGTCGGAGTGTCACGGAAAAGTAATTGCAAAAACGCTCAAGCTGCCGTATGTACATGCACAAAATGAATACTATGTCTTGAGAACTAAGTTGTTAACCGAAACAGACCTTGAGAAGCAGAACCTGTATCTATGTCCCTTGATTTATCAAGAGAGGATAGAAACTGTATTTGAAATCAGAATTGTTACATTGGGAACAAGAATTTTTTCATTTAGGCACGACAGAAATTCCGTAACGGACGTGGTCGATATCAGATCTGGCGGTCTGGCCTCGAGAAAATGCATTTCCATTGATTTACCTGATTTTATCAGGAACCAGATTCAAGCCCTCGTAAAAAAGTTGGACGCATCTTTTGCTTCGATGGATATGCTTGTCGACATCAATGAAAACTATTATTTTGTTGATCTCAATCCAAACGGACAATGGTTGTGGCTAGAACTTCTTACAGGAATCAAAATTTCTGAAGCTCTGGCACATGCATTAGTAACTAAGACTCTACCTCAATAATTCCGGCCAGTAGGTCGGTTTTTTATACCGCACGAGCCTCGTCTATGCTAATGGAGAAATCGCTTGATTTTATTTTATCTTTACTTTCTATAAAATATGGCCTGCTATCGCTGTCACTTTCAGGAAATTTTTTAGTGCCAAAGTTGTAGTAAAAGCCTTTTTTGTATTCAAGACAGATCCGACAGATTTTTTTATTATATCTCTCGACAATTATAGATGATGCATTATTACCTTCTCTAGAACATCCGGCATGATAATTGCCGCTTATTAGTATAGTTTTTCTGCCGTTTGTCTTTTCAGCAATTTCTTTGGCAAGCCACTTATCGTAAGACTCATGGTCATTTATTTCTCTCTCGCCTATGAAGGAAACATCAAATGATCCCGCCGATTCTAGACCTTTGAGCCAATAATAAAACTCGATAGACTGGGGATTTATTCTACCATCCTCGCTCCTGGCAGTTTTCTCCCAAAAATAATCACTCATTTCCCATAAAAGCTTTGAAAATCCAAGCTCGCGTAATATTGGTAAATAGATCATATATACCGAGTAATTTTCAATGACCCCATGCACTTCGCCGAACCATACTATATCGCATTCGTTTAGCTTTGCTTTTATTTCAACGTCAATCTGAACTCTGTTTTTTTCCGCATCGATCATATTTACATTTATATAGATAAAGTATAATGTAAATATAGGAGCAATCAAACAACAATACAAAATGAAACCATACCTCCTCGATAAGGCCACAATTATTACAGAAACTGAAGTGGTGAGCCGAACTTCAAAAGAGATTATCCAAGCCGGCGACACCACATGTGACAATCCACCGCGAACAGACGATGCGGTCGCGGATTAAACACCACTTCACCTATCACACACGCAGGCATAAGTCTGCGTTTTTTTGTGCGGAGATAATAGATATTTGGGACAGCGGATAATAGAGATAGTAGGGACTGTCACGTTTGTTTTACAAGCGGACAGTCCGCGCTGAATCAGATGGATAGAATAGAGGATGACATTTCATAGTCGAAATTCTCACAGCTTGCCCTATGCGCCATAATTGACTAGCTATCCATAACGTGTTATCATCGTTTTGATTTGCACCTTGTCAAAACTATGAACAAAAAAGAAAATAAACTTTCACTTAGAACCACATTGGCGGTCGTTAAAGATACATGCCGATACGCGTGGACAGCCCATAAGCGGCACATCGTCGCGATGTCCTTGATTTTACTCGCTTCCGCATTTATGCCATATGTGGCCTCTGGTCTAGAAGCGCTCGTGGTAAATTATCTCGTCAAAATCGCAAAAGGAGCCGTAGCGGTAAATATTTTACTACTGGCGGCAATTTTACTCGGCGTACTGTATGTCCGAGAATTGCTGAATACATTGTCCCGCTTCAGAGAAAAACTCTTTTGGTTGGATATGCGAACGGACCTCGAACTAGCCTTCTCAAAAAAGATGGTGAGTCTCGATGTCGCAACTCATGAGGATCCCGTTTTTCAGGATGAACTTCAGGTTTTGAATGAGTATGGAGGATCACATAGCGTGTCGAATTTGATTAACGCCATGCTGTACAACATCCAGAATCTTGCTGGATTTATAATCGCGTCGTCGATCATAATTGCATTCGATTGGCGATTCTTCGTCTTGCTTATATTCGCCGGCGTGCCCCGATTTTTGTCGGAGCTTAGGTACGGAAAGAGTATCTGGTCAATTTACCAGTCAAAAGCGGAGGACAGAAGACTATACCGCGAATACGAGCGTCGCATGGAAGAAAAAACGAGTATCCGGGAACTGCAAATGTTTCAGAATGTAAGTTTCTTTGCGACGCGGCAGAAAGAACTGTTGGAGCGTTTTGTCTCGTCTCAGAAGAAAGAGGAAAAAAAGAACATCATGATACTTTTGTCGACCCAAGCGATCTCGCTCACTGTCATTGGCGTGTGTGTCTATTTCCTGCTGGGGAGGGTTGCGGGGGGAGCCATGCAGATTGGAACCTTCTTATTTGCGTTCGGTACACTGCTTCGCTTCGAGGGCGAAGTATCCGGGTTCTTCTTCTCACTCGCGCGGCAACATAAGGACGCGCGCGTCGTAAAAAGTTACTTTGAGATAATGCGGCGCGAGCCAAAAGTGTCTCGCGCGCGGAATAGACGTTCATTCAACATTACATCGGCTCCCACTATTGAATTCAGAAACGTGTCATTCTGCTATCCCTCACGATCAGGCGAGTATTCCCTTAGGAATTTCTCTCTTGTTATATCGCCCGGGGAACGGTTCGCAGTTGTCGGCGCGAATGGCGCGGGGAAGTCGACACTGGTGAAGCTACTCTGCAGATTTTATGATCCCACGGAAGGTGCTGTGCTCATTAATGGCATTGATCTTCGAGAAATTGACGTGGATGACTGGTATAAATATCTCGCTCTGCTCTCGCAGGATTTTGCCGTGTATAAACTAAAGACATGGGAGTTCGTAAGTCTCGGACGGATGAATGGCGAACGCAATCAGAAAAAAATAGAACACGCGGCAGCTCGCTCCCGGGCGCACCAATTCATCAACACTTGGAAAGATCGATACGATTCCCAAATCGGCGTTGAATTTAAAGGCGTTGAAGTTTCCCACGGCCAGCGTCAGAAACTGGCGCTTGCACGGGCATTGTACCGGGATGCGTTCGTGACAATTCTCGACGAGCCAACGGCACACGTCGACGTTGAATCCGAGCAGATGATATTCGACGCTCTTGAGAAGGAAATAGACAGAAATCGCACACTCATTCTCATTTCGCACCGTTTTTCCACGGTGCGAAACGCGGACCGTATCTGCGTATTTAGTAATGGCGCAGTAGGTGAGCTTGGTTCTCACGATGAACTTGTCCGTAAAGGAGGAATTTACGCCAAGCTTTTTGAAGAGCAGGCGCGGGCGTATCGTTCGTAGATTTAACAAAACCGGGATTATTTCCGGTTTTTTTATAACTTCGTCCGCATATTGACATAATAGTATAAAGTATGACATTATGTACCCACTGTAAAAATATGGATGCTTTTTTTGATATCGTCGCAGAATTTTTAGGGGGTGTTTGGAAGATTATCCGCTACGGAATCGCCCTGTTTTACCTTGCGTGCAATGTCGCTCTCCACGGTGTACTCTCGACAATTGATAAAGTTCTCGAGGATAATCCTGGCGATTTCTTATTTAAAATACTCCTCTATCTCACTATGCCTCTTCGCGCCATCTTTTTTTTCTTCAACAATTTTTTTGAAGAGATAACAAAATAATTTTGACTTGTTTGTCGGTACTCCTATGATGAAGTCTAAACATAAATATTATGCAATCGAACGATGAATATCTTGACTTTGTGAATACAGATGATCAACCGGTCGATAGTAAATTGCGATCAGAAATCTATAGTCAAGGACTTTCTAATTTCAGAGTCGTGAATGCTTTTTTGGTGAATTCTGCGGGAAGAATCTGGATTCCAAGACGCTCTGCCACGAAAAAATATTTCCTTCATGTCTTGATATGAGCGTCGGCGGTCACGTACAATCGGGGGAATCTTACGAAAAAGCTTTTCGACGTGAGTCTCTTGAAGAATTGAACCTTGATATTGATCGTCTACACTGGGAACTATTGGGAAATCTCCAGCCAAAAAATCACCATGTTTCAGCTTTCATGAATGTCTATCAAATCAACTCTGACGTCGAACCTCTTTACAATAGGGATGATTTCATCAGTTTCGAATGGATATTGCCGCAGGAATTGTTAAGGAGAATAATAGCAGGCGACCCTGCGAAGGGTGATTTGAGAAAAATATTAGAAATTTTTTTTGATAAAACATGCATAAAAAAACGCTGAGAATAATTCAGCGATTCATTTGTGAGCATCTGATTCTCACAGATTTTGCTGATTCTCACAGATTTTGTGAGAATCAGATGCTCACAGACGGGACTACATGGGATGGGGGCAATATGGTAATGTTTAGAAATGCAACCAAAAAAAATCCTTCTTTCTGGGGTAAAACCCACGGGACGCCCGCACATCGGCAACTATTTTGGAGCGATGAAGCAATTTGTGGACTATCAAAATGAATTTGATAGTTATATTTTTATAGCTAATTTCCACGCATTAACTGGCACAACCTCACCGAAAACGCTTCAAGAAGACACGTTGGATGTCGCGATAGATTATCTTGCGCTCGGACTTGATCCTTCAAAAATCACGCTCTTTGCGCAGTCTGATGTTCCCGAAGTCGCGGAACTTGCGTGGATATTCGAATGTCTCTCAACTATGCCGTACCTCATGCGTGCTCACGCATTCAAGGACGCTGAAGCAAAAAATAAGGAAATTAATGTAGGCGTTTTCAATTATCCTCTTCTCATGGCGGCGGATATTCTTATTCAGGAGGCGGATGTAGTGCCGGTGGGGCAGGATCAAAGACAACATATAGAAATCTCTCGAGACATGGCAGACAAATTTAACGCCTCATTCGGAGAGATATTCAAACGTCCTCAAGAACTTATACGAAAAGAAGTTGCGGTCGTACCCGGGACGGATGGACAAAAAATGTCGAAAAGCTACAAGAATACGATCGGTCTTTTTGCGACAGACGAAGAGATTCGGAAAGCCGCGATGTCAATTGTTACTGATTCGTCAGGTGATACACCGACGAATGTTTATGAAATTCATAAATTATTCCGACCAGCGGCGGAACTTTCCAATCTTTACGAAGATAAAAAGGGAAAATATAAAGACCTGAAGGGCGCGCTTATTACCGATATTTCCGGCTTTATTACCCCACTTCGAGAAAGACGTGAACATATTGCCGCGGATAAAGATGCTGTTCGTGAAATTTTGCGCAAAGGAGGTGAGAAAGCTCGAGCGCGTGCCAAATTGCAGATAGCAAAAGTTAGAGCGGCCGTCGGTCTCGTGTATTAAAGCGGTAGATTGTCGTAGGAGCGCACCGCTTCATTTTTTTTGCGCTATAATAATCCAATGCAGTTTGAAGTAAAAACCGACGTATTCAAAGGTCCGCTTGACATACTTCTCGACCTTATAGAGAAGCGTAAACTTCTCATTAACGAAATTTCTTTGGCCGCTGTTACTGATGACTACATTGCATTCGTCAGGAGTCAGCCGGAGCTTCCTATGGAGGAAAGCGCTCATTTTATTTTGATTGCCTCGACGCTACTTCTCATAAAATCGAAGTCGCTTTTGCCGACGCTCGAACTTTCAAATGAAGAGCAATCAAATGTGGAGGAGCTGGAGCGAAGACTAAAAATGTACCAGCGGATACGCACATTGTCTGCCGGCATCGCAAATATTTATGGCAAAAATCCCATTTATGAGGCTGCGGAAAGAAAAAAATCATTTGTTGTGTTTTCACCGGACGCTTCTATGACGGTACCAAACTTTCTTCAGTCATTGCGCAACTTATTAAAGAATATGCCAAAAGTCGAGTCATTACCGAAGGCAATCGTCCAAAAAGTAATGAGTCTTGAGGAAATGATGAGCAACCTTACCAAACGCGTTCAGTCGAGTATTAGAACGAGTTTTCGCGATTTTTCGGGCTTTGGGAAGCGGGAAAAGGTGCATGTTATCGTAAGCTTTCTCGCCGTACTTGAGCTTGTAAAACAGGGTCTAGTCAATGTTATCCAGAACGAGCGCCATCATGATATCGAGATAGAAAGCGAGTCAGTTGGTCTGCCGAATTACGGATGAGGATTAGTATATAGTATGTGGTATATAGTATCCGCCCGGACGATTCCATTCGGACGGGTTTGAGAGAAATAAACGGTAAATATGACTTATCTTCTTTAATACCAAATACTGTATACTAAATACTAAATACCAAATACAAACTGCATGCTTCACCTCGAATCAAAAATTGAAGCTCTTCTCTTTTGGAGGAATGAACCTTTGTCGCGAGAATATATTGCAAAAGCGATTGGAGTCGGTATGGACGAAATAGAAATCGCCATAACATCTCTCAAAGGAGCTCTCGCAAATCGGGGGATTGTTCTAGTCGTTCACGATGATATTCTGACACTCGGCACGTCCCCGCACATGTCAAAAATTATAGAAAATCTAGCCAAGGAAGAATTGGCGCGCGACCTCGGAAAAGCCGGACTCGAGACCATTTCAATGATTTTGTACTACGGCCCCCTTTCGCGAAAGGAGATCGATTATTTCCGTGGCGTCAATTCACAATTTATCGTGCGCAATCTACTTATCCGCGGGCTGATTGAGAAGGCTGAAGGAAAGCCGAGTGAACGCTCTACGTATTATCAAACATCCGTGGCACTTCTTGGCCACCTCGGGATAACGGACATACGAGATTTGCCCGAATATGATGCCGTGCGGCAAGAGTTAGCGGAATATAGGAACCGAGCGGCGGAGACAGTCGCAGACGGCGATTCGTCGCTTTTGGCGGGTGAGGATTATTCGCAAGTGAAAAAATAAAAAATATGGATGCCGCCACCGACAGCATATTTTTTCGTGTTTTCAGCACTTTGTCGCTTATTATATTTGTTGTAATAGCAACCGGCATCTCTAAACCGAACCAATATGCATCCACAGCACTTTATGAAGGCGAAGATTTTTTTACTGAAAGGCCGGATTTAACTGGCCCGGACATAGCGGCTGTTTCGGAATTATCCGAAGGCGATATCGACATTGAAGCGGTGTCTGCGTATGTCGTAGAGATGAATTCGAACAGAGTAATCTTTGAAAAAAATTCGTCCGTTCCTTTGCCCTTGGCGTCGCTTACAAAAGTCATGATGGCTTATTCCGCAAGTAAGTTGCTCGCGGATTCCACGGAGGTCGTAGTTACATCCGAGCATCTTCTCGCGCCTGGGGACAGCGGGCTCCACGCGAACGAGAGATGGAGTTTTTCTGATCTAAGAAATTTCACCTTGATTACTTCCTCGAATGATGGAGCTCGCGCCCTCGCAGAGCGTTATGCTCAGAATTTTCAAGGAGCGGGCATCATCTCTCTTGTCGATTCGATGAATTCCGACGCGCACTCCCTCGGCCTAACTACGATGCATTTTTTGAATACAACCGGTCTTGATTCAAATGAGCTCATCAACGGCGGATACTCCTCCGCGGCGGATATGGCCAAACTTTTTGGCGAAATATACCGTCGGAATCCTGAAATACTAGAAATCACATCCAGGCAATTTACGAGATTCAAATCCATTGACGGCATTATTCACGACGTTACGAATACGAACGAAATTACATCAAGGATACCATCGCTCATTGCATCAAAGACCGGGTACACCGTCGTCGCTGGCGGTAATTTGGCCGTGATTTTCGATGTGGGCGTGGCAAATCCAGTTGTTGCGGTAGTGCTCGGGTCGTCTTTCGAGGGTCGGTTTAGAGATATGGAAAAAATAATTAATGAAATATTTCAGAGGCAGGCCGTGGATTAGGTATCAAGATTCAACCGACTGCGCCTTGGTATATATGCCGTGGCGGTTTCTCGCCGGTTCGCCTTCTCTGCTGAATTTGTTATGGCTCGACGGCTCGGCACGTATTCTTTCTCCTAGTGCCTAATCTCCCATCTTTGGATATACTCTGCTGATGGAGCAGAATCCTAGAAAAGAAAAAGGCCACTCTCATCCCATTTCTCTTGTTACTGATAAACTGGTCGGTATATTCGCTGAACTGGGGTTTGAGGTTGCGCACGGGCCCGAACTCGAAACCGAATTCTACAATTTTGACGCGTTAAATTTTCCAAAAGACCATCCGGCCCGCGACATGCAGGACACTTTTTGGCTTGCCCGATCATCCGCCGCGGATGATTTAGGGCTAAAACAGACGGCCTTGAATTCAGAGAGACGCCTTCTCCGCACTCACACATCTCCCGTTCAAATACGATACATGCAGGCAAATAAACCTCCCTTTCGGATTATTGTTCCCGGAAAAGTTTTTCGAAACGAAGCCACTGACGCTACCCACGAAGCTCAATTTTTTCAGCTCGAAGCACTGTACGTTGATAAAGATGTTTCGCTCGGGCATCTCAAAGGAACGCTTACCCATATGTTCGCGAAACTCTTTGGCGATGAAACAGAAATTCGGTTTCGGCCGAGCTTTTTCCCCTTCACCGAGCCATCTGTCGAAGTTGATGCGTCGTGTTTTGCGTGCAAGAAAGCGGGGTGTCGAATTTGCAAAGGTCTTGGTTGGATTGAGATGGGGGGTGCGGGTATGGTGCACCCCAATGTTTTGAAAGCGTCCGGCGTGGATGGAAATGTGTGGCGTGGCTTTGCTTTTGGGTTTGGAATAGATCGGCTCGTCATGCTGAAATACGGTATACCGGATGTCAGACTACTTTATGCGGGCGATCTTCGTCTCGTTAATCAATTCTGAAATGCTTATCTCACGAAATTGGATCCAAAAATATTTTGACAAACCGCTTCCGAGCGCGGAGGAAATCGCGCGGCTATTTACATTTCACGCTTTTGAAATTGAAGGAATAGAAGAAAAAAATGGTGACGCGGTGCTTGATGTCAAAGTGCTTCCAGACCGCGCGAATTACGCGCTGTCACACAGGGCTATTGCGGGCGAGCTCGCAGTCCTTCTTGGTATTTCCGTTTCCGATAAAACTTCTCCGGCAGTGACCGAGATTTCCGATAAGGTTCCAGAGATTCGAAATGACGCAAAACAATTGATGCATCGTTATAGCGCGCGAATCATAGAAAATATTGATAATGCTTCGAAAGACAAAGAGGTTGGTCAGGCGCTCGAAATCATAGGACAGCGGTCAATTAATAAAATCGTTGACGCGATAAATTACGTCATGTACGACATTGGCCAGCCCATGCATGCCTTTGATCTGGATAAATTGAACGGTCCCGTCGTCGCGCGAATGGCCGAGAATGGCGAGATGCTCGTCGTTCTCGGAGGTAATAAAATTATTCTTGACGGCACAGAGCTCGTTATGGCGGATGACAATGGGCCGCTCGATCTTGCTGGAGTAAAAGGAGGAGAGAGAGCCGCTATCACATCCGGCACGCGTTCAATCTTTCTGCTTTCAACCAATATTGATCCCACGATGATCCGGCGAACAGCCGCGAAATATGCTCTGCGGTCCGACGCGTCGAAGCGATTTGAGAATGGTGTATCTCAAACTCTGACGGTGGAGGCCATGGAGCGTCTTACTGGACTTCTTGCAAAAGGCAATGTCGAAGTTCGAGCGAGTGCTGTCGTGGATATTGAATCTCGCACCATTGAGAGTAAAACAATTGAACTTGATTCGAAATTGATTGACGGTTATTTAGGTGAAAAAGTGCCTGCCGATGAGTCTACTCGCATATTAAAGGCTCTGGGATGCGACGTCGAAGTGAATGACGACATTTTTTTTGTAAATCCACCGCTCGCTCGCGCAGATCTTAATATTCCAGCCGATCTAGTCGAGGAAATCGGCCGCGTGCGGGGCTATGACCGCGTGCCAGTAATATTGCCGCCGCCCAATTTGCAGTCGCTACACATTTCTAAAAAAACTTATTATGAAAAGCAGATTCGCGATTTCTTTGCTGAGGCGGGTTTTTCGGAGATTTTTACAAGTTCCTTTGCTAATACAGGAGACCGACAGATCGAAAAATCTCTGGCTTCCGATAAAAATTTCCTACGAATAAACCTGACTGAAAATCTGAAGGATGCGCTCGACCGAAATAAAAACAATGCTCCGCTTTTTGCGGCGGATGCGATCCAAGTATTCGAAATAGGCAATGCGTTTCCCGCGGAAAGAGAATACACCGCCCTTGCGGCTGGCATTGCATTAGCGGTAAAGAGGAAAGGTAAGAAAGCGAACGACTTGATCCGAGATGTGCGCGACGAACTATTGAAATATCTAAATGCAGAAGTATCCGTCGTGTGCACACTTGACGATTCGGGCGGCATTATTCTTTTAGGAGGTGAGCCGATAGGTAAAATTAATCACATTGATGGGATTATGGAACTCAATCTCGGCAAGCTAATCGGAGCGCTACCGGAGCCAAAGGCAGTAAATTTTGGAGTGTCTCGAGAGTCGCGAGTTACCTTCAAACCTTTCTCTCTTTTCCCATTTATAGCGCGAGATATTGCGCTGTTTGTGCCCGGAGCGACAATGCCAGATGAAGTAAAGGAAGTATTAGAAACGAGCGCGGGATCACTACTTCACTCTGTTTACATCTTTGACGAATTTGAAAAGGAGATCGACGGAGTAAGGAAAAAGTCTCTCGCCTTCAGAATAATCTTCCAATCCATGGAAAGAACACTCGAAGACATGGAAGCGAACGACGCGATGGACGTGATTTACGCGAAGGTAAAGGAAAAAGGCTGGGAAGTGCGATAATCACTAGCGATCAGATCAGATTACACATTTACGCTATAGCGTAGATGTGTATTTCGGTGTTTTGTCCAGAAAATTTCTTGTAGCCTCCACTCCATCTCATTTACGCCATAGCGTAAATGAGTATTTGTCACTTTGTTCTAGCACATTCCCCGGATGCTTCAATAAAAAAAGACCAGAGTTTCCTCTGGTCTTTGCGATTTGGGCAATTACGCTGTGGTCTCTTCGGTGTTTGCTTCTGGTGTTTTTAAGTCGGGAACAGCGGTCTTGTAATATTCGCCATAAGGCCCTAGGTTAATGCCGAAAAGAGCCGCGGTTTTGTGGAACTTCGTAAAAAGTTCTCTCTGCACCCTCGCATTGTCCATGGCGAGACCATCGTCGCGTTTCTCCCAAATGACAATCTGAACAGCGATACGGTGAAGGGTTTTCTTAAAGAGCTCAAAGACTTCGTCGATGAGTAGGTCGTCATCGTGCAGTTCATCATAAAGAGCAGAGGGCACAAGGCCGACTGCACGGATGGTGTTGCCGATGAATTCGAGTGTCCGAGTGAACTTGCGCACTTTAAGACGTTTAAACAGGGTGCCCGCTATGCACGTACCTCCAAGGGTGAACATCAACCACATGAAAGTTATAGATTTTAAATCAGCCAAGATCGCGCAGATGATTCCAAAGGAGATAAGGGTGGAACCTGTAAATACCAACTGCATCGCTTCTGAAGCACTGTGCAAAGGGTTACACCCGAGTTTTTTCTCAGCTTGTGTCGCGAACCACGTTAATCGCGGCATGAAGGGCGATTTAGCTAGCTTTGTAATCCTGATTCCGTGTAATGTCATTATCAATGTCCTGTGCCGTTTCGAGGTATGGGTTTCGGGCCATTGCATCCGGTTTCCGGCCGACGCAACTTACACTTCTCGAGAATGATTGGCAATCAATTCTAATGAAAGCATACACTGGAGACAATGGCTTGTCAAGTAAAATGTAGGCTTGTTCTATCCACAGCAAACCATTATTTTGACTTTATTTTAGGGTCTATTTAGGCTATAATTCTCTTCAATTGAGGCCTATAAAGCCTTTTAAAATATGGCTAAAAATAAGGACGACAAAGATTCAAAGAAAAACGGGTCCGGGCACCATTATGACGCCGCATCAATTACGGTCCTTGAAGGGCTAGAGCCTGTCAGAAAGCGACCAGGTATGTACATTGGTACAACGGGACCAGATGGACTTCACCACCTTATTACTGAAATTTTTGATAACTCTCGGGATGAGGCGATGGGAGGCTACGCAAATGAAATTGAAGTTGCTCTTTTGCCGGACAATGCCGTGCGCGTCACAGACAACGGCCGAGGAATTCCGGTCGACATGCACAAACAGACAAAAGTTTCCGCACTCGAAACGATTATGACCACACTCCACGCCGGAGGTAAATTCGGCGGTGAGGGGTACAAAGTGTCCGGAGGTTTGCACGGAGTCGGCGCATCGGTCGTGAACGCGCTCTCTATTTTTTGCCGTGTGGAAGTCCACAAGGACGGTGGTAAATACATGCAGGAGTATAAACAGGGAAAAAGGAAGGCTGTCGTAAAGAAAGTGGGCGGCACAAAAAAGCAGGGGACTATTGTAATTTTCGAACCTGACGCGGAAATTTTCAAAGAAGGAAGAAATTTTGACTGGAGTAAAGTCGTCATGCATATGCGTCAGCAGGCTTATCTTGTGAAGGGTCTGCGAATTCGTGTCATTGACGCGCGGGCATGTGAAAATATTGACTACGAGAAGCCATTTTACTTGTCGGAGCTTGGACTCGACGCTCCAAGCCACACGTTTTATTTTGAGGGAGGGCTTGTTTCACTTGTCGCTTTTACTAATAAAATCTTAAAGCCTGTCCATAAAAATATTTTCTTCACGGAGAAAGTCGGAGGAGAAATTGAATCGGTTGAAATTGCGCTTCAGTATGTTGACGACATTTCTGCGCGCGTTCTCTCCTTTGCAAATAATACATACAATGCAGAAGGTGGAACGCATCTCACGGGTTTTAAAACTGCGCTCACAAGAACATTGAATACGTACGCTCGAAAAAATCAGTATGTGAAGGAAAGCGAGGAAAATTTCACGGGAGATGATGTACTTGAAGGTTTGACTGCCGTTATTTCCGTGAAAATGCGCGAGATCCAGTTTGAGGGACAAACCAAAGCAAAACTCGGAAGCGTAGAAGCACAGGGAGCGGTAGCTAGCGTTTTTGGAGATGCATTTTCGGCATTTCTTGAGGAGAAACCGGACGACGCGCGGGCCATCATCAACAAAATAATCCTCGCGATGAAAGCGCGAAAGGCCGCGAAAGCGGCAAAAGACAGCATTCTGCGGAAAGGAGCTCTCGAGGGAATGACCCTTCCGGGCAAGCTTGCCGATTGTCAAACAAAGGACGCTTCGGAATCGGAATTATTTATTGTAGAGGGAGATTCCGCTGGAGGTACCGCAAAATCCGGCAGGGACAGACGTACGCAGGCCGTGTTGCCGCTTCGTGGAAAAATATTGAACATTGAGCGAGCAAGACTCGACAGAATGCTTGGATCCGAACAAATAAAAAATCTTGTCGTGGCGCTCGGCACCGCGATTGGTGACACATTTGATATTGCCAAACTTCGTTATCACAAAATAGTTATCGCAACCGACGCCGACGTGGACGGAGCTCATATCCGCACTCTTATTCTCACTCTTCTTTATAGGCATTTCAAACCGCTTCTTGATGGAGGATTTATATACATTGCACAGCCCCCTCTGTATAAAATCAAGAAAGGAAAAGAAATCCACTACGCATATTCAGATGCTGAAAAGGCGGCTATTGTCGGAAAAGACGTGTCGGAACTAGAGATGGTAGAAGTAACCGCTGAAGGTGAAACCGAAGCTCAACCCGAAGAAGAAGCGGGTGCGGCAAAGAAAGAAACAAAGACGCCTAAGTTTTCCATACAGCGCTATAAGGGTCTTGGGGAAATGAATGCGGAAGAATTGTGGGAAACGACTATGGATCCAGCGCGGCGCATACTGAAGCAAGTTGCCATTGATGACGCGGCGGAAGCGGACAAGGTATTTGATATGCTCATGGGAACTGATGTTCCGGCTCGTAAATCGTTCATCCAGTCGAATGCGAAAGAAGCGACGATTGACATTTAGATTAGTATTCAGTATTTGGTATATAGTATTTAGTATGGGCAAAAAATTAGGCGGACTCATACATTCGTTGTAATAGTTTGTGAATTGATTCGACTATCGGTTCGACGAGTGCAATGTATGGTGATGTGTTTACTGCTATTTCGAATGGGGTTGTGAGTACTTGGGGCAATCCGTAACCGCAAAAAAAAACGACCTTCTGGTCGCTTGTGTAATCCTAAAAAACATTTTCAAATGTTGGCTACTCATAGATTTTTGCTATGAGTTGCACCGCGCACTCGGCGATCTGACAATATGGAATTCCGGGTACTGTGGTCTTGCGGTGACAAAGATAGGTTCCCTGTATCCCATAGTAAGCTCCGCCTCGACTGCATCGATGAACGCTTTGCTGTGCTTGATATCGGCTTCACCATGCACGTCGGTGTACTCGAAGTTTGTGCATCCGCATGATTTAGCTCGTCCAGCGAGATCGGGAATAAAAATTTCCGAAACATTCTCGAGGACAGCGCATAGTACTACACCTGCCAGCCCTGCAGTCGCAGGTTCCGCAAACAAATGACGGATTGCAGAAACCTCCTCGTATGTCTGGGCAAAATCATCACTTTCCGGCAGAGCATTGCAAAGTTTTGCAAATCGTAGAAGCATGCCCACATGGTCATTTGCAGACTCGCACCGCAGGTTGTCGACCAGGGTGTGATATGAGATTTCATGGCGCACCCACGGGATAGTCTTTCCGATCCAATCGGTGAAATTTACTGCGACTGCCGCTGTATAGCGGGCAATAATCGTGCGCGAATCAGTTTTACATTTGCGGACTATTTTTTCGATTTGAGATTTAGCTTTTGAAATGTGCTCATTTACTGTCATGATCTTCTCATCCTTTCATTGGCGTTACGCTTATCTCGAGTATTGATCTGATTTAACAATATCACAACTAATTGTGTAGGTCAACGCACGCGCATTTGTGTCTGTCTGACAGACACAGGGTTGTGAGAAATACAAAAAACCGCTTTGGGAAGAGCGGTCTGTGCAGAGTAATTTAATTTTGGGCGAGCGAACTCAATTTCTTCTCGTTGGTATCTGGGAAGCGGTCTTAGTGAAAAACCGAGCTTGAAGCCATTTCTTTCAAAGATGACATCATATAAGACGCGCATAAGCGCACCAGGACCGTAGAGAAATGCCGCCTGTTTCCACTGCCTTGCCCATATGAGAGGAAGTAAGTCTTCCCGCCGCTTTGGTGAAATCGGAATTGAATGATAGTTGCTCCGAATGATCCCCCATGCGATAAGACCCGAGAGCAGCCAAAATGCGCCGGTGCAAAAAAGGATGAAGACAAATGTCAGAAAATTCATATTCAGTTTGTGCGAGATTTGTACGTTGTCTAATATCTGTATAGCATATACATTTTTATCTGCAAAGAATCCACACATAACAAAAAATGCCCGCAAGGGCATTTTTTGAATCTCACCGAAGTGTTCTTGAAATTACAGCGTAAGATTGATCTTTATGATTCCCTTTACGACGTTGTCTGCGTCAATAAAAAAAGCTGCAGACATTTGAGTCTGCAGCAGTCTGGGTTATTCTGACTTACTCGGTACTTTTTCTACCGAATCGCTAGAGGATTTCTCAGGTACATCGCTCGTAAATGAGTCGAGTTTTTCGATGAGCACTTGTTTAGATACCCCCATCTTCTGTTCGAGGAATGAGAGTAGGTGGTCTTCTAACTCCTTGCCGACTTCCACCAAGTTATTCCCCTGATCCCATTTTTGCTCTCTTGCAGCCCATTCAAAAAGCTGGAAGAAAGGCAGCAGCTCTTGGACAGCGGCCTTGGTCTCTGCTAATTGAACATGCCAAGATTGTCTATCCTTGGCTGCCCCCTCGCACTCCAGCTCGACCTGATGACGGTATCCCGCAGCCTCGCTCGCAAAACTGACAAGCGACATCGCATCGGTAAAATTCTCAGCGAGAAGTTTTTCCACTTTGCCTTGAACATTTACCACGATGCTCCTGAATTGTTCGTCGCTGAGGCCGACGGCTTCTCCTGCCTTTTGGCAGGCTCCGAATCCGAGATGGTTTACAAATCGATTTGCAAATTCCCACTTTTCATCGCCTTCAAGTTTGAGTTTTGACAGAAGTTCGTCAGCCCTCCGTAGCTCAGTGCGTGTTAAAGGTTTAGGAAAATGACCCTGGAAGTACCTGATGTATACTCTGACCAAGGCCTTGTGAAAGCGGACATTATCGAATGATTCACTTGAAATGCATTCGATGCAATCCTCAAGTCCGAGCTCCTCAATATCTATTGGTAAATGCTCTGAGAGGATGTACCATTGCACAAAAGCGACTGGCCCTATGGGATATGTAAGGGGATCGTGGTATTTTCTCCTGCGGCCTCCGAGAGATCGGTTCGACAAGTTCAGACTCCCCATAAACTGCCGCATTTCATTTTTCATTCCAAGAAAAGTCTCTTCCTGGTGGCTATGAGGACCCTCATTAAGCCACATCTCGATGATTGGTTCCCATAATCTTTCTAGGTGGGTAGCTGCATCCAGAATTGACTGTTTCCTCTCCACACGGCGCTTGAAAAATTGCTCGTCAACGGAAAATGGCGCGGCTTTATCGGAACTTTTTTCTGTATATTCGGCTGGATTACTCATACTTTTTCTGTTGTCAAATGTTGATTTTTCTGTATATTTCCTAAAAAAAGGATAGCACAATGTGTATCGAATGTCAACAAGTTGTGATGATTTAAATAAAAAACACCCCGCTAGTCGGCGGGGTGTTTTTGTTTACAGTAGTCGCTAAATTACTGAGTGAGATTGATCTTAATAATTTCTTTTACAATGTTGTTGTCCTTTCGTGATTCGTTGATATCTCCTGTCGGATTAACATTGATTATGATTTCACCCTCACTTTGGCGAACGATGTTATCGAAGCCGAGGACGAATTCGATCTTGTCGCCAGGAGCTAGTCGAACCTGGTCGTCAGAGTGGAAAATAAATGATGGGTATGTAGGAAGTACTGCGTTGAATCTCCAAACCGGGGAAGTTTTGTCTCCAAGGTTTATAACTTCAAACTTTACAGCCGCTCGATCAGAAAGTTTTACAGAGTCCGTCTGAACGAATGCATTGTTTGTTGAAGTTGCAATGTATCCGGTAGCAATGATTCGTGCGGCGAGGTCAACTCGTCCGTTTGGATTATCGCGTGGTACTCCCGGAGTAGTAGGAAACGGGATCGTAACGCTAGTCCCAGGTCCGGGTGTCGGAGTTACCGGTCGAGGCGTTGGAGTCGGAGTCGGCGTAGGAGTTGGGTTCGGAGTAGGTGTCGGCGTCGGGGTAGGGGTCGGAGTAGGAGGATTTACCGCCAAACCTGAATTCGTGATTGTGATCGCTACATCATCGCGAAGAGATGAATCATCGTCTCCGTTCTTTGTGAAGTAAAGATAGAGCGGCACGTCAGCATTTTCATCTGCAATTGAGTAACCGATCAAAGTCAGATGATTGTTGTCATTTACGAATTTGAACTGCGTGTTGCAGAAAATGACTTCGTTCGTAGAGCCCTGCACGGCTTCGAATCGCACGCCTTCCTGGCATGGATAAGAAATTGTGTAAGAACCCGCGTCATTATCGCGATTTGTCCAGTTTAGCGTAAACGCTTCGCCGGAAGCGATGTCGTACTTGTCTGATGATAGATCAAGTTTTGCGTCTCCTCCGCCCGGAGTAAATTTGGATGAAAGTGATACCGCAGCCGCTACAATTCCGCGGATGACCGTCGGAGAGTAACGAACTACAAGGTAACTACCTCCAAAGAGGACGGCGATAAGTCCGAGTGCCGCAAGAACCTTTGTAAATCTGTCCTTCGCGGTGTCTCGCTCGATGTCTTGTTCAGTTGGTTGCATATAATATTTCTATAATTAATAATACTTTACTACTATTCAATACCCTTTATGTCAAGCGCCCGTCGGCGAATATTGACAACTCAATATCAATAGTGTACAATAATTTCAGGGCGAATTTAATACATCGGCATTATATCATATCAATATAGTTTGTCAAATATATCACCTTGGCCGATTATATTGACAGCAGGAAAAATAAGCATAGATTCAACATATGGAACAATCCCTCCTCGATGAAAAGAACAGAAAACGCGTGAAAAACGCGCTATTTGGCGTTGTTTTGGAGCGAAAAGGTACTCTTGTGGTTACTTTTTTGTGCGCGTATTTCGTGACGCTCGCTGTCGTTTCCGCAATTCCGGGAAAGACGGCCTACGCCGCGTACGGGTTTCGGACGCCTGATGAAGCGGTACTCACCACTGTTGAGGCCCTGATCGAGGAACCGAGACACATTGAAATCACATCGATCGGCGTCAATTCGGCCATTCGAAATCCTTTTTCGAGGGACATTGAGGTGCTCGATGAGGAATTGAAAAAAGGGGTAGCTCGGTATCCCGGGTCAGCACGACTCGGAGATCAGGGTAATATGTTCATCTTCGGTCACAGCTCAAGTCTGCCGGTTATCCATAACCAGGCATACAAGGCGTTCAATCGGCTAGGAAAGTTGAAGAGCGGAGATGAAATCGTCGTCTATTCGGACACGAAAAAATATACCTACCGCGTAAAGGACGTTTCTCTCGTGAATGATCACGAGGAATCGGTAGCTTTCAACACAGGAGTAAAGATGCTAACGCTTGCCACCTGCAACGTACTCGGAGAGAAGCAGGAGCGATTCGTAGTCCGGGCGGACTTCGTGAAAAGCGAGTTACTCGAAGTGTTGTCAGCAGATACAAATTAATTATTTAATAACATTATAAGTAGTATGAATAAAAACATGATAAAAAGCTTACTGAAGTCACCGATGCTGCGATCGCTCGGTATCACTGTGCTTTTGGCACTTCCGATTCTAGCCGGCATAAACACCGGCGCGTTTGGAACAGCGGGTGCAACAACGCTCGCGGATTATTATCCGATCAACGGATGTAAACTCGAGATCCAAAAGACTGTCGACGAAACACGCGCTTATGACGATGATGTTTTGACGTACAAAATCACGTTCAAAAATATCGGAACGGGTCGTTGCACCGGAGGCGGCGTGAAAATTGAGGATGCGATCGATCCGCGCATTACCTTTGTCTCTGAATCACGAAGCACAAATGTCATGGCCGGCTACGGAAGCACTCCACTTTATAGTGCTTCCACGCGTATTCTGACTTGGAACGCAGATGAGCTTTCTCCGGGCGAATCCGGATGGGTAACGTGGTTCGGAAAAGTCTCGGGCGCAACGTGCGAGGAAAAAGATCTCAAAAACCAGGCTCGAATTTCATCCTATGAATATGGCTGGGGATGGCTATATTCAAATGTAGTCAATACCCGCATTTCCCTCCAAAATTGCAACGACTTCAATGTCGCGTGCACGGTAAATCCGACTTCAGGATTTACGAATACAACTTCCTTCAACTATGAAGCCACGGTGGCTGGACCGGGTACATTTACGTACTCGTGGTCTGGAGATGAGAATCTTTCCGGCAACACTCGGCAAGTTTCTAAGTTCTATCAGACTGCAGGAACAAAGCAGGGAACTGTGGCTGTTACCTCAAATGGGACAACGAAGACTGCGACATGTTATGTGCAGGTCGAAATTCCGGAAATAAAGGAGTGTAAATTAATAATTTCAAAAGCTGTTAATAAAAAGAACGCCATAAATGGAGAGGAGATCATATATCGTTTGGAATTTAAAAATATCGGCAACAAAAATTGCACCGGCGGCGGGGTTAAAATCGAAGATGACGTCTCGGACGATTTAATTTTTGTTCGAGAAACGCATTCATCAAACGTAACCCCGGGCTACGAGAATACGCCACTCTTTAATGCTTCAAACAGAACTCTAACTTGGAATGCGGATGTTTTGCTTCCTGGCGAGGAGGGGTGGGTTAAGTGGACTGCGCGAATAGCGACGGTTTCCTGCACGGCGTACAATCTGAAAAACGTCGCTCGCATCAGTGCGCACGAATTGGGATGGCGATGGATTTACTCGAATGAGGTTTCTACATCAATCGTAAACGATGATTGTAATCCGCTTATCACCCGTTGCGAGGCAACTCCTCACACAGGCCTTATCGGCGAAACATTCACTTGGAAAGTATTCGCAACGGGCGGAACGGGAAGCTACACCTACAATTGGAGCGGAACTGACGGATTGTCAGGCTCTTCAAATTCGATTCAAAAGTCGTATTCAACGGTCGGGACAAAGACTGGAACCGTTACTACGGTTTCTGGAAATAAGAGCGACACGATTAGCTGCTCGATCACCGTGACCAAGCCAGAAGAAAAATTCTGCAAACTCGAGATTGTGAAGAGCGTAGACAAGACTTCCGCAAAATCCGGAGAATTCTTGAACTATCACGTTGAATTCAAAAACACTGGAAACAAGAACTGTACGGGAGGCGGCGTTAAGATCGAAGACCATTTTGATGACCGACTCGAATACGTCTCAAGCAATCACTCGTCAAACGTAACAAACGGATACGGAAGCATTCCGCTTTATGATCACACAAACCGTCGTCTTACTTGGAACGCGGATACGCTTACTCCCGGCGAGGAAGGATGGGTAACAGTGAAAGTGCGGATTCCAGAAGTAAACAGCTGTTCAGCAATTGAAATGGCCAACACTGCGCGAATCAGCGCGTACGAACTTGGATGGCAGTGGGTAACTTCAAATACCGTCCGAACCTCGGTTACATCCGAGTATTGCGACAATGACTTTACCGCTACTTGCGCTGTCTCACCATCTTCCGGCGAGATCGGCACTACATTCAACTATTCGGCGAACGCATCCGGAGGTACCGGAAGCTACACCTACTCATGGACAGGTTCTGAAGGACTAAGCTCCTCGTCAAGAACAGTTTCAAAATCATACGTATCAGCCGGCACAAAAACCGGAACGGTGACAGTGACTTCTGGCAATCGATCAATCACGCGAACATGCACGGTTGTTGTGAATGATCGTCCCCAAATTACGCCACCGTCGGTAATTCCTTTCTGCGACGTAAATACAAGCAAGGTTCGAGTTTCGTGGAGCTCTCTAAGTCGAGGTCAGGATGGATATCACGTTGACATTGATAATGACAACAATTGGTCAAATGGCGGGTGGACGCTCTTTGTTCCATCCGGAACTACGGTCATCGAAACGGCGGGGCCTTTCTCACCGTTCGGCGGGACATCGGGCAATCTAGTGATCCAGCAAGGTAATGCGTACCAAATTCGTGTCCTATATAAATGGAGTGGTGAGTACTCGCCAACAGTTTCATTTTCGTTCGCAACTTGCGGAGGTGGAGGTGAATTTACTCTCCAGTGTTCGGTTAATCCATCGAATCCCCGCGTCAATGATGTCGTCTCGTGGAATGCGCACCCATCGGGCGGAACGGGAAGCTACACGTATTCATGGACAGGTACTGACGGTTTGTCAGGTTCGAGCCAGAATATCGGAAAAGCCTACCATAGCGAAGGACAAAAAAGTGCCACGGTTACTGTAACGTCCGGAAATTTTGTTCTCTCAAGAACATGCGTCGTTAACATAAGCCATTACAATCCGCCATGTTCACTCAACTGTCCCGGCGGTTTGAACCCACCAAACGTACACCTTATTTCGAAGACGAAAGTCGAAGTCCGACCGCTTGCTTCGGGATACGTTTACTTGAGCCAAGTTCCGTACACAGGGCTTAAAGAGTATTCGACAGGAATAGCGATTCTGTTCTCACTCATCCTTACTATGTTGGCAATCGCCGGCGTGTATGTTTGGAGAAATAACCCACTCCGGTCCGCTGTTGCCGCTCTCGGAGCGAGCGCCGCGCGGTTCGACTTCAATGCAATGAAAAGCGTTGCGTCAGAAATAAAGAGCGGCGAGTACGCTGCAGCCGCGGCGTATCTAAAGAATGATACGGGGGGTAATCTTCCAGGAGAGAGAGGAGAGGATGCGGAGCGTATTTCAGAGCTCTGGGGATCGGCTCTTGTGATGGGAGAATCACCGATAGATGAGGCGACAGAAGCGATTCTCGAAGATGAGGCGCGAAATAATCACGCTATTCTCTCTGCCGATGTTTCGCGCAAACTTCTTGGCTATACTAAGGGTGATGTAGGCGCGGCAGTAGAGCTTATCCGAACGGCATGCCGCGTCCTGAATACGAAGGACAGCGACTCGCTTGTCGCGATAAGCTGGCCCAAGATCGAAGACGCTCTCCGTACATAATCAAGACGGCGAAAATTGATAAGGAACAGCCCCGCATATGCGGGGCTGTTCTTATAATTTTTGCTCCAAATCGAATTAATTACAATATACTATAACTCCGCTATAGCGGAATTATAGTATATCATTTTTCATCGCATGCGACTCAAGGCCTAATGACGCTCACTGGATTCGGAGGCTTACTCACATAAAAAACAAAGAGCCGGCCAAATGGTCAGCTCTCAAACGTAACGTGATAGAAGGGGAGGAGTGCGAAAAGTGCATTTTAATGGGTTCAGAAAAATCTATTAAAACGCGAGCGATCAGCACACCAGTCTTCTGCCACCTGCAAAGAACTTTCTTGCTTTAGTATACCAAATATAAGCAAACACACGCAAGCCTTTCACATAGTTTGCTGACCCTACTCGTCTACTTGGCGTGAAAACCGAGCCTTTCGCTCTCGTCCATTGCGTCATGGAGTTTTGTGAGAGTGTCATTAATGTCTCACACCCCGTTTGCAAAATCCTTCTCGGTTAAAGTCAGAGTCGATCCCGCCTTAAGAGCGCCGGAAATCACGCGCCGGGCAATAATCTGCTCAATCTTATCCTGAACGGCGCGATTCATGGCTCGCGCGCCGTACTTTGGATCCACGCCTTCATTCATGAGCATTTGAACAAGCGCGGTGTTAATCTCGAGCCCGATGCCCTTTTCTGACAGGCGCTGTTTTAGACGCAAAAGTATGAGCGATGCTACTTTTTGAAGCTCCGAGGCGTTGAACGGACGAAAGAGGACGACACCGTCGAAGCGGTTCAATAACTCCGGCTTGAATACATTGCTTTTGATGAGTGCATCCAGGACACGCACTTTTTCGGTTTCAAGGTTTCCTCCTTCGCGCATAATGTCCCAGATTAGATCACTGCCCGCGTTTGATGTGGCAATAATAATCATGTTTCTCACATTAATTGCTTTGCCATGCATATCAGAAAAAATACCTTCATCGAGCACTTGGAGAAAGAGATCAAGCACCGCGCGCGATGTCTTTTCAAATTCATCAAGCAAAAGAACGCCGTAAGGATTTTCTCGAATCATCGAGGAAAGGGTTCCAGGATGATTGGTGTCTGCTGAACCTATGAGCCGCTGAAGTGAGTCATCTGTACTGTATTCCGACATATCGAGGCGCTGTATTGTGTGTTGATTGCTAAAAAAAGTATCCGCCAGGACTTTAGCTGTTTCTGTCTTTCCGACTCCGGTTGGTCCCAAAAAAAGAAACGATCCCATAGGGCGATTGCGGTTGCCGACACCGGACCGTGCGCGACGCATTGCGTTCGCTATCATAACGACTGCTTCGTCCTGACCGACGATCCTCTCGTGGAGCACTTTTTCCAGATTGAGAAGCCTGGCCTTTTCTTCTTTACCGACGGCGCCCGCAGGTATGCCGGTTTTTGATTCCACCATATGGAGCACATCATCCGCAGTTACTATAGTGCCGCCCGTGGATTTTACGGCCGGCGCGATTTCCGACAGCAGATCTATTGCTTTGTCAGGCATCACACCCGATGGGAAATAGCGTTCCGCACTATCGCTGATGGCTCTTAGAGCGGGATATGTAAAAAAAATTCCATACCGATACTCTTCTCGAATACAGGCGTCCTCAAGGACTCGAATGACGGCGTTGTCTCTCGTGTCTTTCATTATAATTGTCTCAAACAGCTCCATGATCGCGCTATTGCTTTCAATGGATTCGTGAAAATGCGAAGGGTCAGCAACTGCGATTATTTGGATATTTGGAGTTGCTATATAATCCGCCATAATCGCCATCGCATCAGCGCCGAGCGTCTTTGCGCTCGAAATAAAACCCGCAAGATCTGCGAAGACGACAATAACATTGCCCGCCCTAACCGCCTCATTTAAAACACGCGCCAATTCGCGCTCAAAGGCCGTTTTGTTTCCGGCCGTGGAGACAAAGAGAGTGCTGTCAAAAAGAACAACTCGTTTGTTCTCGAGGCTCGGTTGGGTGTTTCCTTCTTCAATTTTATTTGCCAGGTGGCCGATGATTTCCATCGCCCCCGCTCCATGTTCACCGACTAAAATAACATTCGCCTCTCTATCCTTGGCGAGTACCGCCTCGAGCTCGAGAATCTCCGGTCTCCTGTCGTCCCTGCCTAATCCTGCGTCGCGAAAAAAAGCAGTGGTGGAAAAGTCGCGGGAATATCTGTCAAGAATATATGTACTTCCGTATGCCCAGTTCCGGCCAATGCCCGGAATTTTGCCGAGTGATTCTCGCGACCACCATCGCGCGCTTTTTTTTGCCTCTGTTATGTTTCTGTCGATCCAGTTTAGTATGTTTCTGAAATCTTCCATCTGGATTTTCTTCGAGAACAAAAATTTTGAGAATTCCTCGTCTTTTTCATAGAGCCCGAATGCATATGTCGCGAAGCCGAGCGTTTGTTCAGAGCTGATTTCCAGTGAGGCTGGATCGATTTTGTGTCTCCGTTTTGATAAAAAGTCTCGGAATTCGTCCGTTAAAATTCCAGCCCTTTTCATTGCAAGCCGTCCGTATGGAGATTCGAGGAAGCCGAGGATAAGATCGTCGTCAGGGCTTCCCGACACGAGGAGAGCAACTTCGTATGAAATTTTTGGGTATGTCCCAAACCTTTTTACTCGACGAAGTCCATTGTCCAGTCCAAGAAAATAATATGAGTTGAAAAAAGAGGTTGTCATAAAGATTATGAGAAATACAAAAATCGAGAGGAGCAGGCTTTCAAAAAAATATGGAGCGAGAACCTGAAGCGGCCGGTGCAATATTCCTGCAAAGCCAGACGGCATGAAGGAAATAACTTTACCGAAAACAATGAGAACCACAGAGACGGTTGCCACGACTAGAGATAAAAATCTTGCAATACGGAGCGCGCGGAAAGAGATTAGGCGACTTACGAGAATCGCAGGGCGGAAAGCTGGGACGTAACTCTTGAGCTCGCTATATTTCATGCAATATTTATGAAAAAAAACCCCTAAATCCAAAAATGACGAGCAGGAGCAAAATAAGGGGCGTAAGTATCCAAGCGATAAAGATAACGATTCCGGCTAATGTTACGACACATAAAAAGAAGATACCGAAAAAGATTATGATAAGCCGGAGAGACGCACCAACAATTCGCATCAAAGTATTTACAAGTTTCCTCGATAAATACTCTCCAATATCGAATCCGCGCCGCGCTTCCTCGTGTACTCTCTTCCATGGAGAAAATAGTGATCGGGCGAGAAGTGAAACCGAAAAAAAGTTGAACGTAAACCGAAAAATATTGCCCCAGATGCGCATCATGTCCGAGAAAGCCCTGCTATAGTGCCATTGTAAATAAAAAAACGGGAGGAGCGAAAAACTCATGCTTTTATTATACACGCCGATTAATGCAAATGGTATGAATACCGGGCTCCGAAGCTAGCCTTGAGACTATTTTTCGTTCGCGAATTTGCGCCACACTATTCGAGAAGTGATTTGTCTGAAATCTGCTTCAGGAGCAAATCTGAAATGGCGTCTCCGCCGAGTGGCTCCATTTTTTTTCCACTACTGGATTCCAAGATATATTTACCAGACTCCATTTCTTTGTCTCCAACAACGATCCAATATGGGGCTTTTTCCACTTTGGCCGCGCGTATTTTTTTTCCAAGATTGACGTCTGATTCGTCTATTTCAGCCCGGATTCCCGATCCTACAAACATATTGAACAGTTCACGAGCGTGCGCGTCATGACTGTCGCGCACCGGCACGATCTTGACCTGGGTGGGAGAGAGCCAGAGTGGGAAGTTACCGGCAAAATGTTCAATAAGTATAGCCATGAAACGCTCAAGCGAACCTGCAACAGCCCGATGGATCATAACTGGCGTAGCCCTTTCGCCCGAAGATGCGGTGTACTCGAGACCGAAACGCTGGGGTTGCACGAAGTCTACTTGTGCCGTCGCGAGCTGTCTTTCGCGTCCAAGCGCATCGGTAAACATAAAATCGAGTTTCGGGCCGTAGAATGCAGCTTCCCCTTCCATTCGTTTCGCATCAAGTCCGAGCTCGACTGACACTTCCTGTAGGTAACGCTCGGCCTTATCCCAATTGTCAGAATCTCCTAGGTATTTTTCAGGCGTTTTTGGATCGCGAACAGAAAGAGAGACCCAGAATGTTTTGCCCTTATTCCACATTCCGAGCGCCTGATAAAATTCCTCGATGATTTTCACTATATTCGTAACTTCAATTTTAATGTCTTCAGGCTTACAAAAGATATGCGCGTCATCAATGGTAATCGAGCGGACACGTGAGAGTCCAAGAAGTTCACCCGGTTTCTCATCGCGGTATTGCATGGTGAGCTCGGTAAAGCGCAGGGGCAAATTCTTATAGCTTCTCGGTTTCGCGGCAAAAATTTGCGTGTGGTGCGGGCAATTCATCGGCTTCATTACGAATTTTTGTCCCGACTGTGCACCATCAACATAAAAAAATTCATCTCTGAATTTTTCAGCGTGTCCGCTTGTCTCATAAAGCTCGAGTTTTGCGATATGAGGAATCTGCACTTTTTGGTATCCGTACTTTTTTGAAAGGCTCCAGAGAAAATCAGTGATCGATTCACGCATTGCTTGGCCGCGTGGAGTAAAAAGGGGGAGCCCGGACCCAACAAGATCAGAAAAAGTAAAAAGGTCGAGCTCCTTGCCGAGTTTGCGGTGGTCACGTTCTTTGGCCTCTACCATGCGTTTTTCATACGCCACAAGGTCATCTCCGGAATTAAATGCGAGACCATAAATACGTGTCAGCATTTTATTTTTTTCATCACCTCGCCAGTAGGCGCCCGCAATATGAGACAGCCGCCATGAATCTTTTGCAATTTCCGAGAAGTCCTCGACATGGCCTCCGCGGCAAAGGTCAGTGAAATCTCCAGACGTATATAGTGTAATTTTTTCTCCCCTGGAGACGATTTCCTTAATGAGTTCGAGTTTGTACGGATTGTCTTCAAAAAGAATGTCTGCTTCTTCTTGGATTGCTTCTTTGTGGGAAAAGCCATTCCACGATTTCGAAATCTCGCGCATTTTGTTTTCAATTTTGTTGAGATCCTTGTCTGAAATGGGGGTCAAAAAATCAAAATCATAATAAAAACCGTTCTCTACGGCAGGACCTAGTGTGTTGCGCGTATCGGGGTAAAGTTCAAGAACTGCGGCCGCCAGAAGATGCGCAAGAGAGTGCCGTTTTGCTTCAAGATTTAAATCTGAATTCATGCAGAACAGCATATCAATTTTGCGAGGTAGTTTCTAGTGAGTTACGGCCCTCGTGGGTTGTACTGGACAAGATGACTTTAGTATGGTAGCCTAGAACTAGCCATTTAAGCCCTTTGAATCAAATTTTAGCAATTCCAGGATGACCACAAAGCAAACGCAAGAAAAATCATGAAAACCACATCGCCCGCTATTGTATGTTTATTTCCGAACGTCCAACCGATTAACAGTGTCGGGACGGGCATTTCGCGGGGGCACTACACCGACCATTACGACTTCATCACCAATGGGACGGTTCCGCTTCATACGGTGAAGGGAGCAAAGAATCTCTACCTCGTCTGTCCCAACCGAACCATCGGCGAGACGGAATATGTGGAATTACTCCGGGCTGTAGGCAAACAGCCTTGCCGCAACGCCCCACAATACCTGCTCGGCCTCATGGCCAAAGTTCCGGAAAGTGAGATGCCAGCGGAACTTCGCAACAAAAAACTTGTTGCGGCTGAGCCGGATAATACGTCTTCCGTCTTTGTTGGTAAGTATGGTGATCCGTGTTTTTTGGGAGTCGATCGGGGCGTCGGGTACCGCAAGCTTAGCTTTACGAAAGTGGGTGGGGGGTGGGCTGGCCCTTGGGTCTTCCTCGCAGAGGACTTCGTGCATTAGGCACCCTGGGAACATTGCTCTCACTCGTAACCCGTTATGCTTCGGCATTTCGGGTTTTTTATTTGGATAAAAAAAGAAGTCAGATTACCGAAATTAGGAAAACTTTTAAGGAAACTTTCATGAATAAAGAACAATATATTTTGGCCAATATATTTTTCTCAATATACTATAAGCCCGCTATAGCGGAGTTATAGTATGTGGGTGATGGGGCGAGAATAGAATAATTAGAGAGGAGTAAAGTTGGAATGCGGTCGGACTAAGAGTAAATAGAAAATATTTAAAGTAAGACATTGCGAGGTATCTCGCGCTATCAAGCGACTAATGAGTCGTAGAATGAAAAACACCGGTAGGCCGTGATTTGCTTACAACTGCTTCATTTTGTCTACAATGATGCTTTGCGTTCCGTTCCTATTCGACATCCTACCTTTAATGGCGACGCAGTTGTCCGCTCGTAGAAGCGATTTGGATTCCTCAAATACGCGCGGAAAAATGACGGCCTCAATATTTCCGGTGTAGTCGGCAAGTTTCACAAACATCATGCGCTCGCCCTTTTTTGTGAGAAGCTCCCGCACCTCCTCAATGATTCCCGGAAGTACCACTGCCGCACCTTCCTTAAGCTCCGCTCGAGCCTTCGCGATGCTCATTCCATTTTTTTCTATCTGATCTCGAATTCGATCGAGCGGGTGGCCCGATACGTATAGTCCGAGAAGCTCTTTCTCCCACGATAGCCTGTTCTCGATTGACGCTTCGGGCACTGATTCGAGGCGCAACGTCGGAACAGATGAACTGTCAACCATAAGCCCGAAAAGCGAATTTTGATTGCCGTTTGTTTGGCGGCTTTCTTTGTTATAGCCAAGCAGTGAATCAAGGTTATGCAACAGTGTGCCTCGCGTGCCGAGAGAATCGAGCGCGCCGCATTTTATGAGCGATTCGAGAGATTTTTTATTGAGATTTTTGTCATCTATTCTTTCAAGAAAATTGGAGATACTTGTAAACTTGCCGCGCTTTTGCCGCTCGGCGATGATTGAATTTGCGATGCCTTCGCCGAAGTTTTTGATGCTTGTTAAGCCGAATCGAATCGTATCGCCGACCCCCGTTCCGTCCGCCGACTTTTGGTCAACAATGGCCGTAAACCCCGAATAGCTTTCATTAATGTCCGGAGGGAGGACGGGGATTCCCATTCTTTTGCACTCCGCGATTATTTCGCCGACTTTTTCGACGTCCCCCGCGTCGGCAGTAAGCACGCTCGCCATGTAGACGGCGGGGAAGTTGGCCTTCATGTAAGCGGTTTGATAGGCAACGCGACCATAACTCGCGGCGTGTGCCTTTCCAAATCCGTATGCTGCAAATGGTTCAATCAATTTCCATAATGTTTTTGCTTTTTCACCAGGCATGCCATTTTTTTGTAAGCCAGTCAGAAGTTTCTCCTTTTGCGCTTCCATCTCTGCAGGAATTTTTTTTCCCATGGCTTTGCGTAATTTATCCGCTTCAAGCCATGAAAATCCTCCGAGTTTTATTGATATCATGAGCACGTCATCTTGATAGGTGATAACGCCATACGAAGCAAAAAGAATCTCCTTCATGCGCGGATCAAGAAAAGTAACCAATCGCGGGTTGTGCTTTCGCTCGATATACGAAGGAATTGATTCCATCGGACCGGGACGGTAGAGCGCGACCATTGCGTTTATGTCGAAAATGGAAGTGGGTTTCAACTGCTTCAAATAATTCGTCATGCCCGAACCGTTCAGCTGAAAAAGTCCGCCGGTTTCTCCTCGCGCGAGAAGGTCGAATGTTTTTTTGTCGTCAACGTTTATGTTTTCAATGTCGACCGTGATCCCGTACACGGACTTCACTGTCGCGACTGCGTCAGCGAGAATCGAGAGATTTTTTATGCCGAGAAAGTCAAACTTAAGAAGTCCAGCGTCTTCGATCGCGTGCATGTCGTACTGGGTAATGATTTTCGCCTCGCCTTTTGTGTCGTGCTGAAGCGGGACGAAATCGGTAAGCGGCGTGGGGGAGATGACGACTCCGGCGGCGTGAACCGAAATGTGCCGCGCACAGCCCTCGATTTTTTTAGCCATGTCAATCACGTCTTTTGCCTCCTCTTCTTTTTTATACATCTCTTTTAGCTCTGGCACTATTTCGAAAGCCCTCTCCAAAGTCATTGGAAAACCTTGCGACCCCATAGGAATAAGTTTTGCAATACGGTCGCCGGTCGCGTAAGGATATCCAAGAGCGCGGGCGACGTCGCGCACTGCGCCTCGGGCCATCATCGTTCCGAATGTTCCGATTTGCGCCACCTTGTCGTGCCCGTACTTGCGCTTGGCGTATTCAATTACTTCGTCTCGCCTGTTATCGGCATAGTCCATATCTATATCCGGCGCAGATGGTCTTTCAGGATTTAAAAATCGTTCAAATGGTAATTTGTATTCAAGAGGATTTACGTTTGTGATTCCGGCAAGATAGGTAACCATTGATCCGGCGACCGAGCCGCGAATCGTTGTCAGAATATTATTCTCATGCGCAAAGCGCAGTAGGTCTCCGACGACGAGGAAGTAAGGGGAGTATCCTTTAGCAAAAATAATATTGAGTTCGTATTCAATCCGAGTTGTTATTTCGTCATTTTGGGAGAGGCCTCTTTTTGCAATCCCTTGATAAACAATATGGCGCAATTCATCATTATACGTTCTTCCGCTCTCGACGATGAAGTTTGGAAATACCCATTTGCCGAGCTCAAGCTCCACATCGCACGCGTCGCGTATTTTTTCTGTATTTTGTAGCGACTGCGGATCATTTCTGAAGAAATTCAGCATGTCTTTTTCACTTCTGAATGAAAAGTCCGGTTCGCCTCCATCAAACGACCGCTCCGCGAAGTCGGCGTTTTGCTGGACCGACATGAGTGTTTCGCGCGCCCGCCGATCACCTTCTGAAATGTAGTAAATTTCCTGGGCCGCGACCGTGGAAGAGCCTGTCTGTTTTGCAATCAGCCGTATCTTTTCCACAAGAGCAGAGTGGCCTTCAATTTCAGGGTGGTGTGAGATCTCAAAATAGACATTATCATTACCGAATATGTCCAAATACTTTTTTGCCGTTGCGGTAGAACGCTCTGTATCGCCATTACGCAGATGCGCCGAAACATCACTTGTAGTTGCCGGAATAATTGCGATAAGACCTCCCGAATGCCGATTCAATAAATCCCAGTCAAAGCGAGGTTTGTAGTAAAAGCCTTCTAAATGGGCCGAAGTCACGAGCTTTAGAAGGTTGCGGTAACCGATAATATTTTTCGCCAAAAGGACGATGCGGCGTCGCTTATTATCGACCCCGCTTTGCATATCGAATCGGGTCCTGACGGCCATATATCCATCAATTCCGATGATGGGCTTGATATTTTCTTTTTTGCATTCTTTATAAAATTCAATTGCGCCATACAGATTGCCCGCGTCCGTGAGTGCGAGCGCGTCCATCTTTTGTTTCTTGGCCGCCTCGATTAGGTCGGGTATCTTGGGAACCGCCTGTAGCAGTGAATAGTGGCTGTGCGCGTGGAGATGCGTAAATCGTTGAGACATAGCGTATATATGAATTATAATGCATTCGAGGAGCTAAGAGAATGTCGTCCAAGAATAATAAAAAATCAGTAATACCAATGTTCCGTCATTGGCGCATAGGCGTTGACGAAGTTGGCAGAGGGGCTCTCGCGGGGCCTCTTGTCGTTGGAATGTTTGTGCTGTACAAAAAAATCAAGCACCCGCTTTTTTCATCATTTAAGGATTCAAAAAAAACATCAAAAAAGGAGAGGGTGCGGCTTTATGAGTTGTTTGTGAAATGGAGACATGATGGTCTTGCGGACTTTGCAACTGCTCGCATCTCACCAAAATTAATCGACAAAACAGGCCTCTCGACCTGTGGACGAATTGCCGTCCACAGGTTATGCAAAAGAATGTCTCTGCCAGCGAAGAGCCGGATTCTGCTCGATGCTGGGCTTGAAGCACCGGCCTCATACGTGCTTCAGAAATCAATTGTCCGCGGGGATGAGACAATTGCGGAAATTGCGTTCGCATCAATCGTCGCAAAAGTTACTCGAGACCGCGAGATGCAGAGAACCCACAGATTATTTCCGCAGTATCATTTTGCCGACAATGTCGGCTATGGAACGCTTGCCCACAGAAAAGCAGTCGCGGCCTTCGGTGTTTGTCCGATACATCGACGTACTTTTCTTAGAGCGTATCTCCAATCTAATTCCTAACCAGACATATTCAAGAATTGAACTCTGATTAACAGGGGTCATCTCCTCGGCTCGCGCCTTAGCGGGGACTGGCGACCTGTAAGACAACAAATACTATCCATCTTTACTCCACCACCTTGTTACCTTGTTGCAAGTATCGAAGTATCGGAAGTATCGGGAAATTCTTGACACTCAACTACACTATATTCGCCATGGCGAAGATAGTGTAGTTGGTGAATCTTTGTAAAGCGTAAAGTGTAAAGTGTAAAATGCAAGAAGTTTGTGTCGAAATTATGCGGTGTCTTTCACAATTCACCACCTTCATAATGAGACTGCTTTGTTTTCAAGCAATCACAATGATTGAGGGTACGAAAGTGATGAAAGTTTAGCATGCGCACAACCAAGCATGTCGGAGAGCGCCCGCGAAAATATGCCGTTTTAGAGCAGAATTTTCGATAGTTGGCGAGGAATGCCAAAGATTTGCATCCTAATCTGCGGCTAGATTGGAGATGGGCTCTCAGCCGTGTTTTCGTATCTGAAAGATGACGGCTGATGAATATCCGCTCCAAGCGCTTGACAAAACGTATCTTGGCGTGTTAAGATAATTCCAACCGTTCTTTCACAAAATCAACCAACCCGAGCCTCACGAAAGGAGGGGCTTTCCATGACGACAATAGCACCGAACAACGCAAGCGCCGCTCTTAAAAAACTTTTTGACCGGCAGGCGGAGTGAGCAATCGCACTTTCCGGCGACGAAGCCGGAATCAAAGCTCTCTTCCCGCTTCTCAAGAAAATCGGGAAAGTGACTAAGGGTGACGGGAGAATCCCCTTTGTCATTGTCGCGCAGGGCCCCTACCTTACGTTTTCCAGACGAATGGATAAAGTAGTGCTCGACGGCAAGGCGGGAGCAAGCTTCCTCTCCGACAATTGGGTAACCAACCTCGGCAATGTACCGCTGGGACACTACCTTGCAATTGACGTCGAGGATGGCCGCAGCATGCGGAACACCAAGCCGAGTGCCTGCCTTTTTCGGTTCAAAAAGGCAAAGCGCTTTGGCGGTACTGCCGTCGAGGGCATCAGCGTAGTGATGTACGAGCCGGAGATTCTCCGGCATCACCACCTTAACTTTCCGAGTTCCAACTGCTTAAGCGACGACAACGTTCCTTGCCTCATCAGGCTCGAAAGGCCGATGCTCCTCGCGGCCGGGCGCAAAGATGCCCATCCGGACTATGGGTCGTTGTCGTGTGGGAGTCGCTTGGGACTGTCTACCTAGATCACTTGGTTCCTTTGTAAATTTGGTTTTTTGTCCACTTTCTTCTTGGGGACACACAGGAGAGCTTGCATACGCGGGCTCTTTTTTTTATTCATGACTCGTCGGGAGTTGAGGTGGTGCCAGTAGCAGTAACTTGTCTTTTTCAATAGATACGTTACTATTGCAAACCATGGTAATACGAATGCGTCATACGCATGCACATACGAGAAATCGCCGTTCCCACCACGCTCTTGCGGCTATCCAGCTTTCGATATGCAAGGACTGCGGAAAGTCTCATTTACGGCACACCACATGCCAGAATTGTGGCAAATATAAGGGAGTGCAAGTGATTGATGTTGCGGCACGCGCCCTAAAAAAAGAAAACAGAGCTAAAGTTAAAGCAAAATCTCTCGGAATTGATCCGGAGAAGGCGAAGATAGCTAGTGCCGAGAAGAAGTAGAAACCCACAGTGGTTATGCTAGAAGAGTAGTGGTATGCTATAATTTTCCCGAGTATTTATGGCAAATAGGCACCTTGCGAGATCAACAGTCCTCCAATCCCTCTTCGAGTGGGATTTTAGAAAATATCCTGCGATTGTTTCGAACGACATTCTTGAAAGAAATGCAAAGGAATTTGCTTCTGGACTCGGTGATTTAGCGTTTCTAAAAACTCTTCTTGATAATGTTATTAAGAAACTTCCGGAAATTGATTCGATAATTGAGAAGGCGGCTCCCGAGTGGCCCATAGATAAAATTTCCATCGTTGACAGGAACGCTCTTCGGATAGGACTCTACGAACTGCTTTTTGCGGATCGCGGTGAAGTTCCCGCGAAAGTTGCGATAAATGAAGCAATAGAGCTCGCGAAAACATACGGCGGAGAAAATAGCGGCAAATTCGTCAACGGCGTACTTGGCTCGGTGTATAAGGAATTGGGAGAGCCCGGCAAAGATAGCCCGCCGCGACAGGCAAAAAAAATAATCCTTGACCCCGCAAAAATGCCACTCCAAAAACTCGGAGGCGCGATTGTCTATGCAAAAAAAGAGAACGACATCTACCTGGCGCTTGTCCATGATATATTTGGCCACTGGACTCTTTCCAAAGGTACAATAAAGGAGGACGAGGACGAGGGAAAGGCCACGGCGCGGGAAATAAAAGTGGAGCTCGGTCTCGACATAAACATCGAGGAGAAACTTGGCGAGAACGAGTATATCGCGTCTGATCCGGAAGTCGGCAAAAAACGAAAACGAGTAACTTATTTCTTGGCGCAATCGCCATATACAGAGATAGTGCTTGAAAAAAAAGGAGGACTTGATGGTGCCGAATGGTTCAAACTTTCCGAGATTCTTGATCTCAATTTTTATGATGATATTCTCCCCATTGTTACAAAAGCGATAAATATTCTGTTGGCAGGAAAAAAATGATAATGGCTCGAAGCCGTTCATTGATTTTGCCAGACGCGGATTTTATGATTGGCGAATAAAAATAATTATTCAGAAATGCAGTTTGATACATTTGAAGATAAAATTGGCGTGAGTTTCCGAGACAAGTCGCTTTTGCGACAGGCGTTTACTCATCGCTCGTACATCAACGAATTTAGGGTCGATAAGCTCGAGCACAATGAGAGGCTTGAGTTTCTGGGCGACGCTGTTCTAGAACTTGCTACGACGGATTTTTTGTACAAACAGTATCCCGACAAAAATGAGGGGGAACTGACTAGTCTTCGCGCGGCCGTTGTAAATGCAATAACGCTTTCTGATATTGCCACTTCCCTCGGCATGGACGAATACCTCCTGCTTTCAAAGGGTGAGAGAAAAGACACAGGCAAGGCCCGCCAGTATATTCTCGCGAATACGATTGAGGCCCTGATAGGGGCGATTTATCTTGACCGCGGATATGACACCGCGGAAGAGTTTATTACTAGGACCATATCGTCCCGACTTAAAGGGATACTTGAAAAAGGCGTGTGGACTGATGCCAAGAGTCTTTTCCAAGAAAAAGCGCAAGATCAACTCGGCGCAACTCCTCTCTATAAAGTGTTAAAAGAAATAGGGCCCGATCACGATAAGCAGTTCACGTCTGGTGTGTATTTAAGGGATAATCTGACAGGCACGGGGCAGGGTAAGTCAAAGCAAGAGGCCGAGCAGGCGGCGGCGAGAGACGCGCTTCAGAAGAAGGGCTGGAAGTAAACGCGCTTATGAAATTCGACAGAGGTTTTGGACAATTCGAGAGCCTGATATCAACATTTAAGCAAAGAAGCATGGACGACGTGTAGTATACTTATGCGACTCGACCCATCCCAAAAACCCTTATTATATGAACAAGATTGAAGTCATTCCCGTTAACCCACGATTCAATAAGTCGCCTAGCCATAATTATTGAGATGGCTTCCAAAGATATTTCCATGCGCTCCCCATTTAATAATAGTTCCATGCGAGGTTTTACGATTCTTGAGCTACTTGTGGTCATAAGTATTATCGCAATTTTATCAAGCGTCGTAATTGTAAGTTCGGTGGAGTACCGATATCGCGGAATATTGGCGCGCGCGTATGAATTCTCCGCGCAATTTAACCGAATCTATGGCGCCGGACTTGCAGGTGAATGGCGCTTTAATGAGGGTTCCGGTACAGCGACGGCAGATTCATCGGGCAATAATCTAAACGGAGTGCTCTTGAATAATGCCGTATGGACAAGCCCGTCTTTCGATTCCTCGAATGCTATCGTCTTTGGCGGCACAGCAAACAGTGCCGTTGTCGTGGCGGATTCGCCCTTGCTTGACGTTCAGCGTTTCGCCGTTTCTTTGTGGTTTAAGCCGACTGCCGATATTACTGCCGCTAGCGGACAGAAAGATATTTTGTCGAAGCTGGATTCTTACTGGATTGTAATAAATCAAACTATTTCTGATGGAAAAATTGGAGTGTTGCTTAATAATGACCCAACAACTATCAGGCGTACAACTACTAATGTATGGAAGGCGGGCCGTTGGTATCACTTGGCGGTAACGTACGACGAGGGTCGCATCTCTCTTTACGTAAACGGTTTGTTGGAAACATCAGACGATATACCGGGCGATCCAATACCGCAGAATTCTACCGGCGCGCTTGGCATAGGTGGCGATGTCTGGGCCGGTTTCCCCGGCACCATAGATGAGGTCAGAATCTTCAATCTTGACAACTCTGTCGTTTTTGAGACATCCACTTCAGGGGCGACGAATATTGCTCGCAGCGAATTCTAGTGATGATATAAAATGCCTCCATGCATCTAAAGTCTCTTGAAATTTCGGGCTTTAAGTCATTCGCAAAACGGGCGATTCTTGAATTTACATCGCCGATTTCCGCAATCGTCGGCCCAAATGGCTCGGGAAAATCCAATGTTGCGGAGGCATTTCGCTTCGTCCTTGGCGAGCAGTCATTAAAATCAATGCGCGGTAAACGCGGCGAAGACTTAATTTTCAATGGCACGTCTAAAGTGGCGCGCCAACAGCGCGCCGCTGTTAAGATTACCTTTGATAATTCGCGCCGCGTATTGCCAATAGATTTTGACGAAGTCGTGATAGAACGCATCGTCCATAGAGATTCCGTAAATGAATACTTTGTGAATGGCACTCACGTCAGATTAAAGGATATTATCGAGCTTTTGTCATCCGCGCACATTGGTGCAACAGGCCACCATATCATTTCACAAGGCGAGGCAGACAAAATATTGACCGCATCAGACAAAGAGCGAAAGGAGATGATCGAGGACGCATTGGGACTCAAGATATTTCAATGGAAGAGGCTTGAGGCGGAGAGGAAGCTTGAAAAAACTGATGAGAACATCCAACATGTCGAATCACTGCGGCGTGAACTGGCACCGCATATCAAATTTCTGGGAAAACAAGTTGAAAAAATTCAGAAAGCAAAGGAGTTGAAGTCGTCTCTCGTCCTTTTGTACAAAGATTATTTGTCTCGGGAATCATATTTTTTGGAGGAAAGCATTAAGGATTTGCACGAAAGGAGCATCTCGCCCCAGGCGGAACGCGAGCAGATCTCATTAAAACTTGAAGAGCTTCGTGTGAGAATCGGCGAGAAAAGTGGCGGCGCCCGATCGTCGAGCGAGGTAGTAGGGCTTGAGAAAAAAATGTCGGAGGAGCGTGAACGCCAATCTCTGCTTATGCGGGACCTCGGTCGTATCGAAGGCGAGCTCGGTTATTTCGAACGTGAAATACATCGACTTCTAAAAGAAACTTCCGATCGCCGCCCCGTACCTTTTGAGCGGGTGTCGTCTCTTGAGGCAGAACTTGATTCTGTGATGTCGGAAGCGCTCGCCGAAGAGTCAAAGACAAAGAAAGACCTCGTCTCGCAACTTCGGGCGATTATAAAAGCATTTTTTCAGTCTATACAGGATGCAAAAGACGAAGTCTCTCTCGGGAAAGCTCGCGCTGAAATCGCGCGACTGCAGGAACAGAGGGCGAAATTGGACGCCAAGTATCAGGATTCAAAAAATGCGGAACATTTAAATAGGGTCGAGTACGAGCATTTGAGGCAAAGCATTGAGGACGAACAAGTCGGTTCCTTGGAGGCCGAAAAGGAGATGCTGAAAGTTATGAAGCGGCTCCAGGAGGTCGAAAACGAGTTATCGGCGATTGGTGTTGAACGGTCGCAACTCGAACGACAGCGCGATGATTTCGCAAGAGAGGTGAGAGAGGCTATTCTGTTTGCCGGATCAGATGCCGCTCGCTTTGAACCAGTGGCTTCGTATAGAGAGTGGTCAAGCAGTCAAGAAAGGTCGCGACAAGCGGAGAAAAAAAGGATGACAGAAAAGACAATGATTCGTCTCGAGGAGGCGGGTGCCGCGGGAGGCGATGAACTTTTGAAAGAATATGAGGAATCATTTCAACGCAGTGAATTTCTTCGCAAAGAAGTAGAGGATCTCGTGCGAGCATCGGCATCACTACAGACACTGATTGCGGAGCTTGATATCCGTATCAAAACCGAATTTGAAAGCGGACTCGGTAAAATTAATAACGAATTTAGCAGGTTTTTTACTCATATGTTTGGCGGAGGAAGTGCCTCGCTCTCTCTAGTAAAGAAAACGCGAAAAATTCGCGAGTCAGTGGATGTTGGCGAAATTTCTGAAAATATGTCGGAAGAGCCTGTGGCTGAAGAGGGAATAGAGGTCAAGGTCGGATTGCCGCACAAGAGAATTCAGGGACTCGTCATGTTGTCGGGGGGTGAGCGCGCACTCGCTTCCATCGCGCTTCTCTTTGCGATGTCTCAAGTAAATCCGCCGCCGTTTATTATTCTCGATGAAACAGACGCGGCGCTTGATGAGGCGAACTCCAGAAAATACGGAGACATGATTGAGCATCTTGCTAAATATTCACAGTTGATTCTAATTACTCACAATAGAGAAACTATGTCTCGCGCGGGAATTCTCTATGGTATTACTATGGGTAGCGACGGTACTTCCCGCCTTCTGTCGATTGCCTTTGATGAAGCGGTGAAGGTAGCGAAGTAGTATTAGTATAAAGTATGAGTATTAGTATGGAGTATAAGCATTCGCACAAGCTTTGGACGGAATGTAATAATTGCATGGGAGATTTGTCGTGGATAGGCTCTTACACCAGCACGTAATCCAACTGCCTGTCTTCGACATTTGCTCCCTTTACCTTAAACCGGACGCGATCGCCCACAGAAAATGACTTTTTGGTTTGCTTGCCTCGCACGGTGAAATTTTTTTCGTGATATTCAAAATAATCGCCGCCAATGTCGGATAGCCGTACCATACCCTCGCTACCCGTTTCTTTGTCCGCGATATAAATGCCCCATTCGGAAATTCCGGAAATCACACCTTCGAAGGTCTGGCCGATCCGCTCGCTCATATACTCAACCTGCTTGCGCTTCAGAGATGCCCGCTCTGCTTCTGCGGCCAATATCTCCTTTCTTGTTGTTTCCGGCCCTATTTTTGTGACGTTTCTAAGCCCGTGGGTTTTATGGGCATTGGTCAGGATTGAAAAAAGAACGCGGTGAATTAAAAGGTCGGCATAACGTCGTATCGGTGAGGTGAAATGGGCGTAAAACTTAAATGCGAGTCCAAAGTGCCCGATGTTGTACGTTGAGTATGTCGCCTTAGCCATGGAACGTAAAATTGCAGTTTTAATCATATCCTCCTGCGGTATGCCCTCCACAGATGCCAATATCTTTCGTATCGCACTCGACGTAACGGCGCCATCATGGGCTTCAAGGTCATGGCCTAAGACTCGTAAAAAAGCGCTGATATCCTGCAGGCGCTCCGGATCCGGTGTGTCGTGCACTCTGTAGAGAACGGCACTAGTAGCAGACTTCGTATTTTCAAGAGATTTGTGAATAAACTCCGCGACTTCACGGTTAGCTAAAAGCATGTAATCTTCAACGAGCATATGAGCCTCGAGCCGCTGTTTTCGATAAAACTTTACAGGCCTTCCGCGGGCATCCAGTTCACACTTTATTTCCGCTGTATCAAAATCAATTGCGCCGGCATCAAATTTTTGCTTGCGCAGGATTCGAGCTACGTTTCGAAGAATTGAAAGTGGCTCGCGCGATGACTGGTCTAGTGTTTGCATTTCAGCTTCTGCATCTTCGTATGTGTAGCGCTTTGATGAGCGAATAATGGTTTTTCCGAACCATCTCTCTTTTATTCGCGCCTTATCATCAATAGTAAAAATAGCTGAAAAGGTAAGCTTATCTTCGTGCGGGTTGAGACTACAGATATCATTGGATAAAACTTCGGGAAGCATCGGAATAGTTCGGTCTACAAGATACACCGACAGAGATCGCTTCAAAGCTTCTTCGTCGAGCGCAGAGCCTGGACGAACATAGTGCGAGACATCTGCAATATGAATTCCAATCTCATGAACATTGTCCGCGATCGCTTTGTAGGAAATAGCGTCGTCGAAATCTTTTGCATCTTTTGGGTCAATGGTGAAAGTGTATGTACTTCTCATGTCGCGACGTGTCGCTATTTCGTTCTGCGGAATCGGCTTCTCTTTTTGCTCAATGAGCCTCGCCTCCTCTTCTACTCCTTGCGGAAACACAACATCGAAACCCTTATCGAGTACGATTGAGGTGATTTCAGTATTGTGCTCTCCGGGTTTGCCGATAATTTGGACTACTTTTGCCGTAAGTGGATCACTCCAGTTTGAGATTTCAGCTAATACCTTAAATCCAATCGCTGATCTGGCGGATTCGTCGAGTGTGATTATTCGTGTAACTTTTCTATCATCCGCCTTTAGTGAGAGCACTCGATCTTTTTCTACCACAGTTCCTACAAAGCGATTTTTTGCGCGCTTTGTAATTTCAAGGACGTTTCCTTGAATACGTCTGGCGCGGGGATCTCGGATAATCTCTACGCGCACTTCATCGCCGTGCATCGCGCCACGGGTTCTCTCCGGCTGAATTTCTATGTCGTCGCCCTTATCTTGCGAGATATACCCAACGCCCTTTCCTGTCATTGAAATAACAGATACAACATGGGATAGGGACCTATTTCCAGTACTGTTTGGATTTTTCATACCGATGCACTATAGCAGAAAGCGCTTACTGCCTCAATTTCTCGTCAACAATAAAAAACACCGTTTCCTTGGTGTTTTGGCATGTGTTTAGTCGTCATCATCACAGTCAATTTCTTGAAAAGAGCTTCTTGAAGCTAAGATAACTATACCGTTGAGGAAAGAGGCGGCTCGATGAGCAACCTCTACTTCATTTTCGCTTACTCTGCGCGGAAGCGATTCCTCTTTGAGGCTTCGGACGAAAACACATATTTTCTTGAGCTCTGCCGGCTCGGCATCAGGAAGGACTGCCTTTGCAAATTCCATCGTTTGGAAATCTTCCGGCCAGCGCACCTCTTCTTTTCCAAGTATTTCCTCGAGATTCTGAAAAAATTCCTTTGCGCCTATCAGAACTCCTCGCGGAAACTGACTCGCATCAATGAAACGCCGACCAAGGCTCGTCCTTATCGCGTTGGCCATGCAAGATGCCATGTAGCTATAGTAGTGGGCTTTTCGAATATTTCTTAAAATATTTCTTAAAACGGGCCCGATGATTTCGTCTATCATGAGTTACCTTTCTTTTTCTTCGTGTAATCTCTCACTTTACGTGCCGAATCGCAAGGGATTGACCACCCTAATAGGTATTGCGCCTTATAGGACAATCTGATAGTGTTCTTTTCATGTTAAGAATCAGATTGCAGAGAGTTGGCCGCAAAAATCAACCGTATTTTCGGTTTGTGCTCACCGATTCAAAAAACTCCACAAAAAGCGGAAAATTTTTAGAGGTGCTTGGACATTTTGACTACAGGAAAAACGGTCAGCACGCTATAAATGCCGAGAGGGTAAAGCATCTTATTTCTAAGGGCGCGAAGCCTACTGATTCAGTGCACAATTATCTAGTAGATCAGAAAATTCTCTCCGGAAAAAAAATCAATGTCCTTCCTCGAAAAAATCCAGTTAAGAAAGATGCGGGCGAGTCTTCCATTGAAAAAAAAGACGTTCCTAAAGAAGCGCCTACTGACCCTCACGAAACTCCCTAGCATCGCAAAAATTGTCTGATTTGTTTCCGCCGCCAGCGCTCGGAGCAAAATGCGACGCGCTGTAATATTATTACAGTAAGGAGTATTTTTGACGAAGCGCAAGGTGGGAGCGAAGCGGGCGGTTTTTGCGCTAGGGAGAGGAGTGAGGGTCAGTAGTGTTACTCTCGAAAAATAGATAGCGGCTGGCAAATATCTCAAATACTTCAGTAATGCGTGAGTTCAGTTATTTTTGCGGTGATGCTGTGCGGGGGGTGGCTTAGTTAAATTACATCATTCCCGCGATCGCGGGGATACTGTAATATTCAGGCAACGCATTGTTTTTTGAAATATGTATGGGTAGTCATACAAATCAAACGTATTGCTCACCACGCGCGGCGGTAGCGGTATATTGTTGCGGCAATTTTTATAAGCAGTACGAAAGGAAAAAAAACATGAGAGAAGAACATGACAAACTGAAAGCGTTGGTACAAAAACAGCAACTCGAGTCTGTCTGCAAAGCCGATTCGCCCGAGATCGCGACAAATATCGCAACTACCGGATGTGTCGAAATGGCGTGCGCTATTATTGACAGTCTTGACGAGGTAACTGCCGCATTCATTATTGGCGTACTTCGTCAAAGGGCAGAAAGCGATGGGAGAGGTGCGAGTTATTCTTCGGCGACAATCGTCCGTGCGGAAGAGCTACAAATAAAAGGACTCAAAGGATTGTGCGATGCTCGCGCGAAGCTGTACAAAGAGACTGGCCAGTGGGCCGGCGTTTAAATAGAAAAACGGTGGACCGAACGAATGTTCGGTTTTTTATATAGGTGGATAACAAATTGACGATTGCTCGCGTATGTAATAGAGTTTAATCCACAGACCGAGGGTCGCTTCGCTCTGTTTTACTAAGATTAGATTGACCCGACACAATTCTTAACTTCTGAATTTTCGGGATAAAATGTATGGAAATGGATCAACAGTTTCTTGACTATGTTATTAAGGCGCTCGTCGATAATCCAAATGATGTCAAAATCGTTCGGACAGTTGACGAAATGGGAGTACTCCTAACTCTCTCGGTGAATCCGGCTGACATGGGAAAAATAATCGGACGCATGGGAAATACAGCAAAAGCAATTAGGACGCTCCTCCGCGTTGTCGGCATGAAAAATAATGCGCGTGTCAACTTGAAGATTAACGAACCTGATGGAGCTCCTCCCCGCGAGCGAGCTACAAAATCTGTGGATGAGGCGATGGAAGATCTAAAGATTTAGTATCAGGTATCTTGTGTTTAGTATTTGGTATTAGTCAAAAAACCGCTGTGTGCGGTTTTTTGCTTGAAGCACGTTCATCACCCAAATTCTGAAGCGCACCCTGCGGTTAGATTGTGAACGGGATCTTGATCACTCTATTACAATTTCAATGTGGTAAATACTTTTCGGTGTTCTCATCTATTTGACAGAAATATAGATATGTGTAGTATCGGGTCTAGGAAAGGTTCTATGAAACGAAGACAAAAAAAGACAGATCGTAAGCTCCTTGAGGCGGTGATAGCGGCAGTGGCCATGGAGGACGGTGTCAGCGCGGATGATATTAAGTCGGGGAAGCGAGGCGTGGCAACGGCATCGCGGCAGAAAACATTGTATCTCTTGAGGACGGGGTACAGGCAATCGGCGCGCGCTATCAAAAGCCTGATCCAGATAAGCGACCCAACAATTACACACTCGATTAAGGCGGTGAGGCGTCGCTGTAAAGCCGACCCCTCATTCAAGAAGGCTGTCGGGGCCCTGAAAGTGTCGATTGATACTGACCTCGGTCACGGTACGCCCAGAAAAAAAACCATTACGGCTAGGGCGAATAAAGTGCGCCGGAGGACGAGACTCGTGGAGTGTCCTACGACGGAAATAGCTTCTCCTGCGACGGGCGATGAGCCGACAGCGCCCTCTTCTCGAGCAGGGTACTCGTACGCTGATGCCGCCGATGCAGTGGCGAAAGAGATGGCTAGTGGATATAATCATCTGTTGCTCATACAGGATCGAGGTATTACTAATATGCGCGCGATCCTCGCGTATGTCCTGTGTACAGGCCATCACCCCGTAGAAGCAGTGAGAGTCATCATGGATTTCAGGAGTCACGAAGAGGTACTGTCCGCGGTCGGAAGTGCGGCGATTCTTATCGAAAAAGATCCGCACACTTTGGCCGCGGTCAAGAGCATCCGCGCGAGTCTCGGTATCGGGTCTAGCTGACCTCTGATCTACAAACCACGGACGAAGTCCGTGGTTTTTTTATATTTACGATTTACCAGTGATCACTGGTAAATCGTAAAGTGAATTTCAAATGACATGGACAAATCGGTTTTTTTTAGTATTATGCGGACTGTCTTTTGTCAGCATGAGAGTTATTGCGCCCATGTATATAAACCAACTGTGACATTTCATATCATCTCAATTTTTCCGGAAGTTTTTGAGAAGTACCTAAATACTTCGATGCTTTGGCGCGCAAAAAAAGAAAAAAAAGCGCTGTATAAAATTTGGAATCCTCGCAACTATACGAAGGACAAACATAAAAAAGTAGATCACAGGCCGTACGGCGGAGGTCCCGGGATGGTTATGACAGCAGAGCCGATTCTTCTTGCGGTAAACAAAGCATTGGGCAGGAAAAAAATAAAGACGAAAATTGTTATTTTCTCCCCGCGCGGAAAACAATTTACGAACGCACTCGCAAAAGAGTGGTCGAAGAAATTCGAGTCACTTGTTCTCATCGCCGGCCATTATGAAGGCATCGACGCTCGCGTAAAAAAAATTTTGAAGGCCGAAGAAGTGTCGGTCGGACCATATGTGCTCACCGGGGGCGAAATCCCCGCTATGCTTGTCGCTGACGCCGTAACGCGCCAGCTCCCGGGTGTTTTGGGTAATAACCAGTCCCTTGAAGAGGGAAGAATCACCTCGCCTGTAGTCTATACGCGCCCGGAAACCTATATATATAAGGGTAAAAGACTGAAAGTCCCAAAAGTTCTCCTATCCGGCCACGCGGCAAAGATAGAGGAGTGGAAAACTTCCTTGACAGCGAAACGAAAAAGACTATAATGACTTTTCTGATTGCATGATTGAGTCAAGGGTTGGCAATGCCGTTTAGCAGTTGATAACAATCACAATTTTGTCTCCACGTGCATAGCGCGTAGTAAGAATTAAACGAAAGCCGGTCGAAAAGGCTTTTTTTGTGCGTGTTTGCAGGTTTATTGTCTAGCGATATGAGAGAAATGAAAATTCCTATTTTCATTTCCGCCTAGCCCGGCTGACGCCGTCGGCCTATAGGGAGTGAGCGACGACAACAAAAGGTTTAGAACCCCGCCCCTTGGGGCGGTGTGAGCGAGTCTTCGAGATCCACATGGGTCCAGGGCTTGCCCTGGGGTTTAACACCTTTTATTATAAGCTTCGTTCCTGTCCATGAGCGAAGAACCAAAATATTTTTTTATGATAGAAAAACCTCTTATCGACAGAGAAAAAATAATCACGGGTGTTCCGCGCCCCAAAAAGTTTTTTGCGCGATATCGCGAACCGCGAACACATTTGCCGAACATGGTTTCGTCGCAGATCAACTCATTCAAGTGGCTGATTAAAGAGGGAATCGCCGAGGTCTTTAAGGAGTACTCTATGATCAAGGACTATTCCGGAAAAAAATTTGACCTCGAGTTTACCGACTTCAAACTTGCAGAGCCAAAATATGACGAATACTACGCAAAGGACAACAAGCTTTCCTACGAAGGATCATTGAAGGCGACTATCAAGCTCAAGAATAAAATGCTGAACGTGGAGAAGGAGCAGGAAATCTTCCTTTCGGAATTGCCTATGATGACCGATCACGGAACATTCATTATAAGCGGAATCGAGCGTGTTATCGTTCCCCAGCTTGCTCGATCGTTCGGTGTTTTTTTTACTGAACAAGAACTCCGCGGCAAGACTTATTTCGGTGGAAAAATCATTCCTGCGCGAGGCGTCTGGATTGAAATTGACACCGAATCTGACGGCGCAATTTATGTTCGGATTGATCGAAAGAGAAAATTTGCGGCCACATCCCTTCTTCGCGTCCTTGGCGCGACGAGCGACGAGGCGATTCGTGCCCTCTTTAAGGGTGTAACTCAAGCGGAACCGTATATCGAAAATACTCTTGCAAAAGATCATGCGAAGAATGTTGATGAATCTTTTCTCGAAATCCACAAACGTCTTCGCGATGGCGACATGGGAACCGTTGAGAATGCAAAAGAATTTATCGGCAATCTTTTTAGTCCGGAGAGATACGACATTTCAAAAGTCGGCCGTTTTCGTTTTAATCGCCGTTTTAACAAAGTTTTGACCGGCAAGGATTCTGAACGGCGGACAATCAATCTGGACGACGTTGCGACTATTATTTCACACATCATGTCTCTAAACAGTGAAACGGGAGCGATTGCTGACGACATTGATCACCTGGGTTCGCGCCGTGTCCGCTATGTCGGCGAGCTTTTACAACAGAAATTGCGCGTGGGAATGACACAGATTAAAAGAAATGTGCAGGACAGGATGTCAACCGTCGAACCGGATATCACACAGCCCCTTCAGTTCGTATCGCCGAAGCCGCTTCAGGCCAGAATAAAAGAATTTTTTACGACAAATCAGCTGTCGCAGTTTATGCAACAGGAGAATATTCTGACAGAACTTGAGCATTTGCGCACTCTCTCCGCGCTTGGTCCGGGAGGTTTAACCCGAGAAAGAGCGGGCTTTGAAGTGAGAGATGTCCACCCATCCCACTACGGACGGCTTTGTCCAATTCACACTCCGGAAGGCCCGAACATCGGTCTTATATTGAGGCTAGCGACATTTGCGCGCATTAACGACTTCGGAATGATTGAAACTCCGTACGCGAAAGTCAAAAATGGGATAGTAACTGATGAAATCGTCTTCTTGAACGCGCTCGAAGAAGAGCAGTACAAGATCGCTCATGCGGCAACGGAGACCGATGACTCCGGGAAAATTACGGCGATTACAGCGGAAGTTCGCACGGGCGGCAAGCCATCGGTCTCCGCTCCTGAAGCAGTTGATTTTATCGACGTCGGCACAAGCCAGGCTTTTTCAGTTGCGACTACGATGATTCCATTCCTAAATCATGATGATGCCAATAGAGCACTCATGGGATCGAACATGCAGAAACAGGCCACGCCTTCGATTGTTCCGGAAGCTCCACTTGTTGCAACCGGCATTGAGGAAGTCGCGGCGCGAGATTCCGGAAGAGTAATAGCCGCACAGGAAGACGGAACCATCGTCAACGCAGATGCCAGAAAAATCACCTTGAAACCGAATAAAGGCCAAGAAAAATCATGGAATCTTATTTCATATTCGCGAACGAACGGATTTACCGCCTTCCATCAGAGGCCGCTTGTATCTCCGGGGCAAAAAGTAAAGCGCGGGGACATTCTGGCCGACACTTCCTCATCGGATCGAGGACAGATAGCCCTCGGGCATAATGTGCTCGTGGCATTTCTATCATGGTCTGGCTCCAACTACGAAGACGCTATTATCATTTCGGAAAGGCTGGTGCGAGAAAGCAAATATACGTCCATTCACATTGAAGAATTCGTTGTCAACGTGCGTGATACGAAACTTGGGCCGGAGATCACAACTCACGATATCCCAAACGTCGGAGAAGCAAAGTTGAAAAACCTCGACGAGGACGGCGTTATCCGCATCGGTGCCGAAGTGCGCTCCGGCGACATTCTCGTCGGCAAGATTACTCCAAAAGGCGAAACGCAGTTAACTCCGGAGGAACGTCTCTTGCGCTCACTTTTCGGTGAAAAAGCCCGCGATGTAAAAGATACCTCGAAGCGAATGGAGGGAGGAAAACGCGGACGAATCATTTCAGTGAAAGTTTTCTCTCGCGAACGCGGCGATAAGCTTGAATCCGGAATCATAAAACGAATACATATCGAAGTGGCACAGCTCCGAAGCGTTTCGGTCGGGGACAAGCTTGCCGGCAGGCACGGAAATAAGGGCGTAATTTCAAGAATTTTGCCGGAAGAGGAAATGCCTTTTCTCGAGGACGGCACGCCTGTTGACGTCATCTTGACACCGCTCGGCGTTCCAAGCCGCATGAACCTGGGCCAGATACTTGAACTGCATTTAGGACTAGCCGCACACACGCTCGACTATCAAGCGATTGTACCGCCATTCGTAGGCGCTACCGAAGCCGAAATAAAGGACGAGCTTGAAAAGGCGGGTTTTTCGCGTAGCGGAAAGATGAGGCTTTTTGACGGCAGAAGCGGCGATGTGTTCGAGCAGGATATTTCGATCGGCTATATGTACATCATGAAGCTTCACCACATGGTCGAGGACAAGATACATATGCGCTCAATAGGCCCGTACTCGCTGATCACGCAACAGCCTCTTGGCGGTAAAGCGCAGGGCGGGGGACAGAGGTTTGGAGAAATGGAAGTCTGGGCGCTTCTCGGCCATGGAGTTGCCCACACTCTGCGGGAAATGTTAACGATAAAATCCGACGATATTCTCGGCCGAACGGCGGCGTTTGATTCAATTGTGAAGGGTGAGCGCATCAGGCAATCGAATATTCCTGCATCATTTAACGTATTGCTGAATAACCTCCGCGGTTTGGCACTTGATGTCGAACCCAAGAAGTGGACTGCAGGAGAGAAAGCGGATTACGAAGCGTAATTAATTTAGAAAACCATGCAACAGCAAAAAACAAAAACATTTTCATCGCAGGATTTCGACGCTCTCGTACTGCGTCTCGCTTCACCGCAGAAAATTAGGGAATGGTCATACGGAGAAGTCACAAAGCCGGAAACAATAAATTACCGCACTCAAAGAAGCGAGAAAAGCGGCCTATTTGACGAAAAAATATTCGGACCGGATAAAGATTTCGAGTGTTATTGCGGTAAGTACCGCGGTATTCGCTACAAGGGTATCGTTTGCGAAAGATGCGGCGTGGAGATTACTCGATCAATTGTGCGAAGAGAAAGAATGGGACATATTGAACTTGCGAGTCCCGTCTCTCACATATGGTTTCTTCGAAGTATGCCGTCTCGCATCGGCATGTTGCTCGGCATGTCATCGGGAGATCTCGAGAAAGTTATTTACTTCGCCGGATATATAGTCATTAAGGTAAACGAGGAGGAGCGCTCATCGCTACTTCGGGATCTGGATTCGGAATATAAGTCAAAAATAAAATCGCTCGCCGATGAAAAAACTAAAGAAGCGCTTAAGGAGAGACTTCTCATTACGAAAGCGGAAATAGAAAATATTCGGCCTCGATTAGTGCTCGACGAGGTTAGCTACCACAACTATGTGCTGAAATACAGCGCTCTTTTCGAAGCGGCCATAGGCGCGGAAGCTATTTACAATCTTCTCAAGGAAACAGATTTGAAAGAGATGTTGAGAGCGGCGGAGGCCGACAGAGAAGATGTTGGCGCGGCAGATCGAGAAAAATTGAACAAGCGGATTAGTTTGTTGCGCGCGATGATTTCATCGGGTATTCGACCGGAGTGGATGTTTATGACAGCAATTCCTGTTATCCCTCCGGCGCTTCGGCCTATGGTTCCGCTCGACGGAGGCCGTTACGCAACGTCGGACGTCAACGATCTCTACCGCCGTGTAATCAACCGAAATAATCGTCTTAAGAAACTTCAGGAAATAAATGCGCCCGATGTTATTTTGAGAAACGAAAAACGCATTTTGCAGGAAGCCGTTGACGCGCTTATTGATAACTCGATACGACACAGCACTTCTTCAGCGGGTGCGGTCAGCCAGGCGCAACGTCGGCCATTAAAATCGCTTTCGGACAACCTTAAGGGAAAGCGCGGGCTCTTTAGAGCGAATTTGCTCGGAAAGCGCGTTGATTATTCCGGGCGCTCGGTGATTGTTGTTGGTCCAGATTTAAAACTCAATCAATGCGGTCTTCCGAAACACATGGCGCTCGAGCTATTTCGACCATTTGTGATATCGGAATTATTGCGACGCGAGTATGCCTTCAATATCCGAGGCGCGGGCCGACTCATTGACGAAGATTTGCCGGAGGTATGGGCAATTCTTGAGGATGTCATTCAAGACAAGCATGTTCTGTTGAATCGCGCTCCCACGCTCCATCGCCTCGGAATTCAGGCCTTCAAACCGATTCTAATTGAGGGAAATGCGATTCAGGTTCATCCTCTCGTATGTACGGCTTTCAACGCCGACTTCGATGGAGACCAGATGGCGGTTCATGTTCCGTTGAGCGTCGAGGCCCAGGCGGAAGCTCGTGAAATTATGGCCGCCGACAAAAATATCTTGAAACCCGGAAACGGAGAGCCGATAGTCTCGGCGAAACTGGATATCGTTCTCGGCTGTTATTGGATGACGAAGGAGTTGTCGGGCCAGCACGGTGAAGGCAAGTTTTTCTCAAGTCCGAACAGCGCAATCACGGCATACGATTTTGGAGAGGTAAAGTTTCGCGCCAAAATAAAAGTTCTCGGAACGGACTCTGTTAAATATTCCGCGTTCCAAAATTCGGTGTTTGAGACGACGGTCGGCAGACTTCTTTTTAACAGCGTGCTTCCGTCGGATTATCCTTATATAAATTACGAAATCAATCGGAAACAGATGAGCTCGATTGTTGACGATCTCATCGATAAATACGGCATTACGAACGTTGCGCCGATTTTGGACAAAATTAAAACCTTCGGTTTCAAGTATGCGACGAATTCCGGCGTTACATGGGGCATTGATGATATCCAAGAACCAGCCGATAAATCTAAAATTGTAGATGCCGCCAAGAAACGAGCGGACGAGGTTCAGGAGCAATTTGAAATGGGATTTCTCGCCGAGGATGAAAGATTCAGAAAGATAATAGAAATATGGCACGGCGCAAAAAACCAAATCGAAAAATTGATGCCTGATACGCTGGACAAAAACGGGTCAGTGTATGACATGGTTTATTCCGGCGCTCGAGGCTCATTTGCCCAGATTACCCAGATGGCCGGCATGAAAGGTCTTATTCAAAATACCGCGGGAGAGACGATTGAGTTTCCGATTCTCTCTTCATCGAAACGCGGCCTGACGCCGATTGAGTACTTTATTACGACCCACGGTTCGCGAAAGGGGCTGACAGACACGGCGTTGAACACTGCCCGAGCAGGCTATCTGACAAGACGCCTCTTCGATGTTGCGCAAGATGCGATTATAACGACCGATGACTGCGGAACGAAAGACTCGATTGCGGTTCGTCGGCAAAGCGCGTCGGGAATGGATCTGTCCATCGTGAAATCCCTGAAGGGACGCGTACTGGGCGAGGATATTTCAAACGGCAACAAGTTGCTATTCAAGCGAGGCCACCTCATAACAAAAGAGGATGCGGATGAGATCGATAAAGCTGGAATTGCGGAAGTAATGGTGCGGTCGCCCCTTGCTTGCCGCGCACTTCATGGAATTTGCGTTCAGTGCTACGGCTATGACCTCGGCAAAAATCAGCTTGTTGATCTCGGAGAAGCGGTAGGCACCGTTGCGGCTCAAGCTATCGGAGAGCCTGGAACACAGCTCACGATGCGCACATTCCACGCCGGAGGCACCGCTTCGGTCGGCGGAGACATTACGCAAGGACTGCCCCGCGTTGAAGAGTTGTTTGAAAAAAGACGTCCGAAAAACCCGGCGATCGTGAGCAAGACTGACGGCACCGTAAGTGAAATCAAAGACATGGGGCGTGAGAAAGTCATTACCGTTCTTTCAGACGTAAAATCCACATCAAAGAAAAAAAGCGCGACTGTCGAGTATATTGTCAATTATAAACGTATGCCGTTCGTAAAAGTTGGCGATACCGTTCACAAGGGGGATATCATTACGGACGGATCGGCTGACATAGATGAGATATTCAAGTATGGGAGTCGGGATAAAGCGGAAAACTACATCATTAGCGAAGTCTCTAAGCTCTACGAGCTTCAAGGCGAGACGGTCTCTCGAAAACATATCGAGGTTATTGTTCGTCAAATGTTCTCAAGGCGCAAAGTAAAGGACGGCGGCGATTCCACACTTTCCATCGGAGACGTGGTCAGCCAAAGTTTTCTTGATCATGAAAACAAGCATACGAAGGGAGAACCCGCAAAGGCGGATCCGATTGTCATGGGCATTACGGAAATTTCTCTCACGCGACGGAGTTTTCTATCGGCGGCATCATTCCAACACACGACCCGTATACTTATCAATGCGGCCGTTCGAGGAATTGAAGACACTCTTGTCGGTCTTAAGGAAAATGTGATCATCGGGCGGCTGATTCCGGCGGGCACGGGTTTTCCAGAGAGTCCGAAAAACAAGATGATTATGGAGGTATCACGCCTTGCCGACGAAGCAGGCCGAGATATTCAATCAGAAGTATAAGAGCTAAGAAGGAGTATAATTGCCTCAATGGCAAGCGACCTGGAAAAAATAAAAGAAAAACTTCCGATTGAGGATGTTGTGGGTAGCTATCTTACGCTGACACCATCGGGAAAGTACCTGAAATCAAGATGTCCTTTTCACAACGAGCGATCGGCGTCATTCGTTGTTTCACCGGACAGAGGGACTTTTTATTGTTTTGGCTGTCAGGCGAAGGGGGATATTTTTGAATTTGTAGGAAAATTTGAGGGACTTGATTTTGTCGGATCCTTGAAAATACTTGCCGAGCGCGCCGGCGTGCCAATCGGTCGAGGCCGAAATCACTCCGCGAACTCAAACGAGAGAATATTTTCTGTCCTTCGAGAGGCCGCCATTTTCTACCACAAAATATTATGGTCAGATCCGGGCGCGCCGGCGCTCGAGTATCTAAAGATGAGGGGGCTCGCAGATTTGACGATTAAAGAATGGGGAATTGGCTACGCTCCGGGCGAGTGGAGATTATTGCGTGATCATCTTCAAAAAAAGAAATACAGCGATACTGAATTGGAGAGTGCCGGCCTCACCATTAAGCCGCCGGACGATGCTAGAAAAAATTCGTACGATCGATTCCGTTCTCGAATAATTTTTCCACTCTTCGACACCGCTGGACGCATCGCAGGGTTCTCTGGCAGGATTTTTCCGCATGACGACACCGCCGCTAAGTACATAAACAGTCCTGAAACTGCCGTTTACTCGAAATCCAAATATCTATACGGTCTCCACAAGGCAAAGCAAGAAATGCGAAAACAGGGTGCCTGCGTCGCGGTTGAGGGTCAGATGGATCTCTTGATGTCTCACCAAGCCGGAGTAGGAAATACGATCGCCGTATCCGGAACCGCGTTTACCGAAGAACATTCTGCGATGATACGTCGTTTTTGCGACACGCTGATTTTTGCCTTAGACCAAGACGCGGCTGGTCTCGGCGCAATGGAAAAAGGGGCGGCGCTGGCGCTTGGAGTCGGCATGAATGTTAAAGTTGCGCGGCTGCCGCTTGGAAAAGATCCGGCCGAACTGATAGCTCGAGACGCGGAGGCATGGCGCCGATCCATAATTGAGGCCAAGGGCGTTATTGATTACTTGGCGGAGCTGATTTCATCAGACGAAACTGATTTGAACTTGAGAGCGCGCGCAATGGCAAAAAAAATATTTCCTCTGCTAGTCGGCATAAAAAGCTCAATGGAACGCGCGGCTTTCATCTCAAAAATATCCGGGCTTCTATCTGTTCCCGAATCCAGCGTGCGAGCCGACCTCGACTTATTCTCAAAATCAGCGACGCTGAATCGAGCGAGCAATCGCGCAGTTGAAGCATCTGAAACGGCACGTGAAGTTCCAACTCTTGCAGAACGCGCAATTGGAATTATTCTTTGGCAAAAGCAAAACAAAAAGGCTTCCATTGATGTCGAGCGTTTCCACAGCCGACTCACGGAACTCATTTCAAAAAAAGAAGTGGAGCGTATTGAGACCAAGTTGATTCAAGAAGAAACACGTCATATTTTTGAGGCCGAATATCACTACGCCGGTGAAAAGAAGCTTGAGCAGGCGATCGATCGGCTACTCCAGAGCATCGAGATCGAAATTATTAAAAATAAAATGCTATCGACTCTTGAAAAAGTCCGGGTGTTCGAGAAGGACGGCAGGCGCCACGAATCAGCCGCAATACTCGGAGAATACAAGGCGCTTTCAGACAGATTGAGCGCTATTTCCAAAAAGCAAAAAGTGGAGTAAAATATCAATTTGCTATGAAAAAAACTAAAACTGCCAAAAAAATAAAAAACGCTAAAAAGGCGTCTCGACCTGTATCTGCGAGATCAAGGCCACAGCTTCATTCTAAAAAGAAGGAAAAACCAGCACTTAAGGGATCAGCCAAGGTGAGGGATATGAATACGAAAGCGGAGAGATTGATGTTGAGGGGAAAAGAGCGCGGCTTTATCACCCACGATGAAATTCTAAAAGAATTTCCGACTATCGAAGACGATATAGTTTTTCTCGATGACCTATATTCGAGACTTCACGCGGCCGGAATTGACGTGCTTGAAGGTGGCGGTATGCTTGACGTTTCCGCTGAAGACCTCGTCGTAAAAAAATCCGATCTTAAAGGCGACGGATCATACGATTCCATCCAGATGTACCTTCGAGAAATCGGACAATATCCTTTGATCCACGCACAGCAGGAAAAAGATCTTGCGAAACGAATTGAGAAAGGGGAGATGGAGGCAAAAAATTTACTTGCAAAGGCGAACCTACGCCTCGTTGTTTCTATCGCAAAGAAATACGTTGGACGTAGCCCCGATCTTACGCTTCTTGATCTCATCCAGGAGGGGAATCTCGGCCTTTTTAAGGCCGTCGACAAATTTGATTGGAAAAAAGGTTACAAATTCTCCACGTACGCCACGTGGTGGATTCGACAAGCTATCACCCGCGCGCTTGCGGACCAGTCTCGGACGATCCGCGTCCCGGTGCATATGGTTGAAACAATTGCTAAATACAAACAGGTCGTTCGAAGGCTTTCTCAAGACCTCGGTCGCGATCCTCTCCCAGAGGAAATTGCAGTAGAAATGGGACTCGACGTGGACAAGATTTATAATATTGAAAAAATTGATCAGGATACGGTGTCCCTTGAAAACCCCGTGGGAGACCCGGATGACGATGGACGATCAGTTCTCGGAGACTTTATACCCGACGACAAAATTCTTTCACCCGACCAGGAGGCATCCCGACGAATTCTTGCCGACCAGGTAAAAGAAATCTTGGGAGACCTATCTGAAAAGGAAAGACAAATTCTTGAAATGAGGCACGGACTCACTGACGGTATTACGCACACTCTCGAAGAAGTAGGTCAAAAATTCGGTGTTACGCGAGAGCGAATACGACAGATCGAAGCAAAAGCGCACGAGAAAATCCGCCAGCACGAAAAGTCTGCTAGATTGAAGAGCTACTAGGATAGTATGTAGTATTGTGTATATAGTATTTGGTATAAAGACAAGGAAGAATCCTTATAGGACCTACGCATTTGGATGCAGTTCGAGGCACGAGTAAGGCTTGCGACCAAGCTGTGCGAATAGTACTGCGCGGGAGCAAACGAGCAAAGTAACGACGAAATGCGCCGAATGCGTAGGTCATACCTTAATCCTTAACCTAATCCAAGGTTCGACCTTAAATCGGTAACAAGGTCGAACCTTTGCGGACCAACGAACAAAAAACCGCCTCACTCTGGACGGTTGATTTCGACTGCGTTACTTGATCGGAGCGGCCCCTGTTTGGTGAGGTTGTTTGGTGAGGTTGAGCCTCACCATACTTCAAAGCTGATCGTTTTTGATAACAAAGATCATGTAGCCACCAAAGATGAGGAAAAGAAGACCAACAAAAGTCAGATCATGCAGATCGGACGGCTCTTTTATGTTCGCAAACGACAGATAGACGATCAGACTCGCTCCCAGGACTGCCGTAAGTCCAAAGACAAAATACATCCAGGTACGCTCGACTCTTGTAACTTTCATTTGCTGCCTTTCTTTCAAGTTTTACTTTAATCTTTATAGCATACAAACAATATCTCGTAAAGCCGTCTACAAGTGCCGATTTCTGACTCATCGGCCCGTGATATACTTTTTTGAATGAAAGTAAATTTGTTTGAAAAAGCATATAAATCTTTGAATCCCGAGCAAAAGAGAGCCGTAGACGCTATCGATGGCCCTGTAATGGTAATAGCGGGCCCTGGAACTGGAAAAACAACGATCCTGACGCTTCGTATCGCAAATATATTGAAGAAGACTGATACGCGCCCTGAAAATATTTTGGCTCTTACTTTTACCGAATCAGCCGCAGGAGCTATGCGCCACAAGCTCGCCGAAATCATTGGTCCCGAGGCATATCGTGTAAATATCAGCACTTTTCACAGCTTCGCCTCCCGCATAATTTCCGAATTTCCGGATGAGTTTCAAGTGATAGGACATTCGCGGCACATCCATGATTTCGAGGCGATCGAGATTATGGAGAGAATTCTCACAGACGGCGATTTCAAGCATGTGCGCCCGGCATATGACACATATTCATATGTTACGAAGTTAGTAGGCGCAATAAAAACCTTGAAGCGGGAAGATACTTCACCGAAAGAATATTCAAATTTCGTAAAAAAGCTTGAAAAAGGAGCATTGGACGCGCCGGATCTGCGACATAAAAAGGGGAAGTATAAAGGAGAAATAAAAGGCGCGTACCACACACTGCTTTCAAAGATAGAGAGAAGTAAGGAACTCGCTCTAGTTTACCAAAAATATTCCGACATTCTTCGGGATAAAAAGCTCATTGATTTTGAGGATTTACTTATGGGAATGGTAAGTGTATTAAAAGATAAAACTAATCTGCGGCGAGAATTGCAAGAGAGATACCAATACATTCTTGCCGATGAGCATCAAGACGCGAACGCGGCGCAAAATCACATTCTTGAATTACTTGCAGAATATCACGACAATCCAAATCTTTTCATCGTGGGGGACGAGAAGCAAGCCATATACCGCTTTCAAGGAGCGTCCCTCGAAAACTTCCGCTATTTTCAGAAATTGTATCCTGCATCTATTCTTATTGCTCTCACTCACAATTACCGATCCCACCAACTAATTCTTGATGCATCTGCAGAACTTTCAAAAAAAGCAACGCAACTTAGCATGGACAAGCTTATCGGGAGACAGGATGACAAGAAGCCTGTTGATCTATTTGTCTTCGAGACGCGCATCGCCGAAGCACGCGGTATAGCGCAATCAGTAGTAAATCTGCGCAACCTGGGCGCGGATCTATCGGAAATTGCTGTTCTTTATAGAAACAACAATGAGGCGTCGATTTTTCAGGAAGCGCTAACCGACGAGGGGATTTTGTCAATTGTTCATTCGTCAATAGACTTCTACGCGAATAACCGCGTTCGCGGTTTTTTATCACTTCTTCATTCAATTGGTGATCTTGCGGACAATGAAGCTCTAGCGCGTGTGCTTCTCTTAGATTTTCTTTCTCTTCCGACTTCTGATATTTACATTCTATTTGAGTACGCTAGAAAGACGCGCCATAACCTTATAGGAATAATAAGTTCACAGAGCAAATTGAGTGATGCCAAAATTCAGGAGCCGTATTTCTTTATTGACATTTCACGCAAACTTTCCTCTTGGTCTCGGATATTTACGAATGATGAAGCGGCTAGTGCAATTCAACGCATATCGAGAGAAAGTGGATTTATTGCCAAGCTTCTTCGGAAAGAAGACGGTGATGCTATTTCTCTGTGGGGCGGTTTTATTTCGGAGGTTGAGAAGGCCCGTGAGCGACAAAGTGGTATTACGCTTAGTGAATTCTTTCAATCCCTTAGAACACTGGAGGCGCACAGCATCAAGGTAGACAGATCATCATTTGAAAAGATCCCTCACAGAGTAAATCTTTTGACTGCGCATAGATCAAAAGGGCTTGAATTTGATCATGTCTTCGTAACAGGCCTCACGGACTCCAATTGGGGCGGCGGCAAAGATCGCAATTACTTTCTCTTGCCATATTCCGGCGATGACAGAAAGGGCGCAAATACAGACGATGACAGAAGATTGCTCTATGTCTCCATAACACGCGCTCGCAAGCATGCGACACTATCGTATGCGAGAAACAGCGCCGACGGGAAGGGGATAGATCCATCTAGGTTTATATATGAAATAGACCCAGGTCTACTTAGAAAATGCGATAGCGAGAAGGAATCAGAGCGAGCGCCGAAGGCCGATCTCTCCCCCAAGCCACTCCCGATATTGCGTGATAAGGAAGTTTTACGCCGCATGCTCATGTCTCGGAATTTTTCCGTTTCTGCTCTCAACAATTATCTGAAGTGTCCGTGGCGATATTTTTTCATCAATCTTATTTTGTTCCCGCAGATTCCCGACTCCGCGGCGCTTTATGGGACGGCCATCCATGGAGCACTGCGAGATGCTTATGAGAGGCACAGGGTCGGCAAGAAAATCCGCCCCTCTGAACTTTTGCGTTTTTTTGAGACGCAACTCGAACGAACTTATATGGGCGATGTTTCTTATAAGGCGTATTTGGATAAGGGTAATAAAGCGCTCGCGGTTTATCACGGGGAAATTCTAAAATCACCAAAAAATATCCTGAACGACGTCGACATCCGAGATGTAACGCTTAATCTTAAGGATATACCTAGTCCGATTTCATTCGTCGGAATTTTTGACAAGGTCATATTTCACGACGAGACTCGCATATCCATCGTTGATTATAAAACCGGAAAGCCAAAAACACGTAACGAGCTCCTGGGTTTGACAAAACATTCCGACGGCAATTATTATCGCCAGCTATGTTATTACAAAATGTTAGTTGAGAAAACAAAAAAACACTCATGGGTTATGGAAGAAGGGATCATTGAGTTTGTGGAGCCGGATGAAATAGGTAGAATTCACAGAGAGGAATTTATGCTTGGACACGACGAAGCGAGAGAAATTGAAGCGCTTACACGAGACACGATTAAACAAATTTACAATCTCGATTTTTGGGATAAATCTTGCAATCAAAAGGATTGCGAGTGGTGCCGATTAAGTGAGGCGCTGAGATAGCGATCGTATAAAATCTGCGGCTTATAATCTATACCGCCCATTTCGTGTCGGATGAATTTCCTGCGAATCTATCAAGATGCCTGCGTTATTTTAGATTATTTATCATTAGCTCAATCATCTCCTGGGGCAGAGCGCCGCTAAACGCAAGATACTTTCCATCCGATGAGAAATACATGACGCTTTCATCAAGGGCGCTGTTATATTTTTCCTGAAATATTTTCACCATATCAGCCGTTATCTTCTTCTTCGTCTTTTCACTAATTGCCCTCGAGACTTCGATCACATTAAAGGGCGTGCCTGGCCTGCCGCCAGTGGCCTGTAGGCCGTCTTCGAAGTCCCTCTTGACGCGCACTTCTGTTTCCTTCTCTGAAACACATGATTTAAATTCGTCGAGCGGTAAGCCCAGTTCAACAGCGCCAATATTAAGCTCGTTGGGGTCAAGACCGTCGTTTGATGGCGTTATCGAGTAAATCCTGTCTAAATATTTCCAAAATGCGTCTTCGCCTCCGAGCCTCGCGGCACATTCCGTAGCTATCGCTTCAGTAAACGCTTTCGCGTGTAATTGCTCAATCGGAAGATGGCGATACACCCACGCAACACTTCCGTCCTTACCATGCGTATCAATAATCGAATGCAATACTTCGTGGTGGCGCTTGCAGAACGGACACTCGGTATCGGAATATTCAACGATTTTAATCGGAGCAGACGGATTTCCGATAATGTGATCAGCCGATGTCACAGGTAAAATCGTGAACTTCCTCACGCTCACTCCCGCCGACTTTACCGCAGTGGAGTCTTCACTCCTCAAAAAGATAGCTCCCGCCACCAGCGCGCCGGCAACAATGATGGAGAGAGGGACTGAATAATTATTTTTTTGTTCCCTTGTAGGGGACAGTTGTGGTGATTGTGGTTCCATAATTCAACTATTATAAAATAATTCCACGAACAATGATATGGAAGCAATCAACTATGTGTTGTATGATTATCTCACTTTGATCGTGTACGTTTATACATTTATTGCAGTTCTCGCCGTCAGCCTAATATCGCTTGCGGGCATCTTTACATTGTCTCTCGCGCACCGCACGCTTCAAAGGACGGTCTTTTTTCTTGTCAGCGTATCGGTTGGCGCTCTCTTTGCCGACGTATTTTTTCATATTCTGCCGGAAAGTTTCGAAGCGACGGCGCCTGCAATTGTTTCGACGCTTGTTATTCTTGGCATACTCATTTTTTTCGTACTGGAAAAATTTCTATCATGGAAACACGAACACGGAAAAGTGGAAGAATCGGGGGACACACTCCACCTTCATGATCACGCGGTTAAGCCCGTCGGGACAATGGTACTTGTCTCCGACGCTCTGCACAACATGATTGACGGCGTTATTATTGCGGCAAGCTTCGCCGTTAATCCTGCCGTGGGTATAGCGAGTACCGTCGCCATACTGCTCCACGAATTACCCCATGAAATAGCGGATTACGGCCTTCTTATCCACGCAGGCTTCACAAAGAAACGTGCGCTTTTTTTTAACTTCGTCTCGGCACTCACCGCTTTTTTGGGAGCGGCTTTGGTCTTTCTTCTCGGCGCCGCAGTGGAAACGGCGACGTCATATCTCTTGCCGATTGCGGCGGGCGGATTCATATATATTGCGGGGTCGGACCTTGTTCCGGAACTTCAAAAAAACACAGGGTTAAAAGCGTCTGCTGTTCAGTTGTTGGGAATTTTGCTCGGCGTGGTAGCAATAGCGCTTCTCACGCTTGTTGAAATGGCTTG
>Ga0209542_10000490_pt1 | contig 95402 bp, 96 predicted proteins | sample RifCSPhighO2_01_FD_184028 | JGI IMG/M metagenome (GOLD analysis project Ga0209542, IMG submission 184028) | Soil microbial communities from Rifle, Colorado - Rifle CSP2_plank highO2_0.1 (SPAdes) (version 2) | ecosystem: Environmental > Terrestrial > Deep subsurface > Rock core/Sediment ...
CGAACTACTGAAATTTTAGCAGATTTCAACTTCGATAACAAATTCTTTTATGAAAATTCATTATCAAAAATTTAAAAAGAAAAAGAGGGCATCGCTTGCGCAGATACCCTCTCATGTGATGTGGCCGACCGAGGAACTACTGCCGCAACTACTGCCGCGGAAGATACATCTCTTTCTCGAGGTCTTTCCGCGAGATTCTGACCACCGCTACTCTGAACGAAATGTTTCGCTTCGATCTAATCTTGGCCCGAACCGATTCATTAAGCCACCAGTTCAGGTTGGATTTCTCCGATTCGGTGTAGGCGATCATTCTCGCATCGAGCCAGTCATCGTCGAAGATGAATTCGACGGTCGGAACTGTTTTCAATTCGTCGACGACGAAACGGAACATGCTGTAAGACAGGGTCGTAGAAACGAACTCCTCGGCCGTCCTTCCCCAGTAGAACTGGAGCTGCCGTTCCGAGTTAAGGTTCCCCGATGCCGAACCGGTACTGAGGAAGAAACTACCACCCATCTGAGCACTAAATCCGCTCGTCTGCTCGATCCTGCGAAGGTCGTGTTGACCGAGAAGACCAAACTGCTGAAGTTGATCTCTCCTCGAATCACATCCAGCGACGAAGAGCAGAAGACCGAGAAACACAACCGAGAACACCGCTTGCCTGATTTTCATCTGAACCTCCTTCTTTTGGGTTTGGAAATGTGCGATCGAGCCACAATAACTCAATTACTATTCCGCAACAAGGATATCATATATAACAATGTCTGTCAAGCCCAAAAAATCAGCATTTCTGCTGTTTTTACGGCCTAAATCTTATGGATTTTATGATTAAAAATTTTTATTCCCCCAAAATTAAAATATGGTTCGAGCCGATGTTTTTAACGGGTTCTTTTGCGGTTTTGAGCGGTGCGGCTCCGCCGCCTTTCCGAATTTTCGCGGGGGGATTTCCTCGCCCCGAGCCAGTCGAGGGGCGAAATGCGTTCGAACCATATTTTGCGGAATCGGGAATTTCTTTTTGCCCCGAAAAATCCGTACGATTTGGTGGCCGAGCGAAGCGAGGCGACATCTGAATCCTTGACTTTTCCAACGTGGTGCGCCCGGTAGGGCTCGAACCTACGACAATCGCCTTAAGAGGGCGCTGCTCTACCAACTGAGCTACGGGCGCGCACTACTAACTAACGCTTAATTCATATATTTTTTCAACCCATGCCATAATACGGTGTTTCACATTTACTGTCCCCTTCCCCTTGACTCTTATTTGTATAATTCCATTTGGAAGTATGTGGGTTCTATGTCCTGTACCTTTGGGTTTTACAAAACTTTTCCCAAAATTTACTAAAGGTATTCTTGTTAGTTCAGACCAGAATTTTTTAATCTTTTTTTCATCATTAGCATAATGAATATGGACATGGGCTTTTAAATTAGCTGGACCGATACCAAATATTTGCTCCCACCAATTGACCATAAACTTAACTACTCTTGGATCAGAATTCGAAATAGATGTATTCTTAGTTTTTGTCCCTTCTGCCCAATAAAGGATAGTTCCAGCTACCTTAAAAATTTCTGGGCTTATTTCCTTAATTTCTTCTTTAGCTAAGTTTTTAATTTGTAAAACCTCTCTTGCTCTTTTCTCCTTATTTGCTAAGGCTCCAAGTTTTTGGGTAGCCATCCTTTTTGAACTATGGAGCAAGACAAACCTTTGTTGGTCAGTCAATTTAACATCTCGACACCATAAACTAATCGTACTTTTTGAAAGGCCCAGCTCTTTCTTAATCTCACCGTAGCTCTTACCCTTCTGACGTAGGGATTGAGCTTTTTCATATTCAAATCTTTTTCTTGGTGATTGGACCATTGAACATATCCTACATAAAGATCGCTCTCAGTTCAATAGTGAACTATCAACGATTTACCTTGTGTCCCCGGAGGGAATCGAACCCCCATCAACTGCTTCGAAGGCAGCTACTTTATCCGTTAAGCTACGGGGACATTTACTCCGAAATCTTACCAAAAAATTGACATTTTTTCAATTTATTAGTCAAGAATATCTCTTCTTTAAATCGCCGATTACTTTCGGTAAAATCTCCAGAAGATAATCAATGTCTTTTTTTGTTGTCTGCTTGCCGAGGCTGAACCTCAAAGCTCTGCCAAGATGTTTTTTATCCGAACCGATTGCTCTTAAAACATGTGATAGCTCAACCGAGTGCGCAGTACAGGCTGAACCGGCGCTGGCATAAATACCGTATTTATCCAGCTCAAGCAGTAAGTTCTCGCTGTCTAAATTTGGAATTGAAACATTAACATTGTTAGCCAGACGGCCGTCTCCCCTTGGGCCGTTTAATCTTATTTCCGGAATAATTTTTTCTATTTTTTCTATAAAATAATCTCTTAACTTCTTGGTCTCTTCCGCCTCTTTTTTGCTAATTAAAGAAACTGCCTTTGCCAATCCGGCAATCGCCGGCAGACTTTCCGTTCCGGCCCTTAGACCGTGCTCCTGATTTCCGCCATAAATCAACGGTTTGATCGGTATCCCTCTTTTTACATACAGAACGCCTATACCCTTTGGCCCATATATTTTTGAACCATTTAGAGTCATGAGATCGACTCCCAAATTATTTGCATTCATATCCAGGTATCCGGTCGCCTGGCAAGCATCAACATGAAACAACGGGTAGCTAGTGGTTTTATAGCGCAGTAGCGCAGTAGCCTTAAAATCTCTAATCACTTTAGAAATTTTAGTGATTGGTTGGATAGTGCCGATTTCGTTGTTGGCGTACATAACCGAAACCAAAGCAACCCTTGGGTTAAGTTTCTTTTCAAGATCCTGTAGAATTACCCTCCCCTCCTTGTCAACCTTTAGGTATGTAACTTTCCAACCCTCCCCTTCCAGCGCCCTAAGCGGTTCCAAAACTGAAGGATGTTCTATTGGCGAGGTTAAAATTTCCTTTCCACTTCGTCCAGAGTAGGCCCTAGTCGAACCAAGAATAGCTAGGTTATTAGATTCTGATCCGGAAGATGTAAAGATAATTTCCTCGGGGTGAGCGCCCAAAAAACGGGCTACGGTCAGCCTTGATCGTTCCAGTTTTTTTCGCGCCTCTCTCCCGCAATCATTGTAAGATGAGGGATTGCCATAAAAACCGACGGTTTTATTTATTTCTTTTAAAACGGTCGGGTCTACGGGCGTAGAGGCGGCATTATCCAGATATACCTGTTTTTTTGATACTCTTGACATTTATGTTAAAATATGATATTATATAGCTACAGTGATACTCCTGATTTCGTAGGTTCGTGTTTACAATCGAGCGCTCATTTAGCACATGCCTGGTCTGGGATTGCAAAAAACATAAATTAAACAGGGTTTTTGAGTAAACCAGTTTAGTAAAAATTGCTGACGACAACTGAGCCGCAAGTGCTAAATGAGTGCTCGACAAAAACTTATTCTCTATTATACAGGGAATCTATCGTAAACGCAACTTATGCCTATCGGATCGGGGGTTTCGCCCGCCCGCCTGAATGAACTATTCGTTCGAGCAGGCGAAATTCCAGATAAAACATAAAGCGGTCGCCTAAGGCGACCGCTTTATGTTTTATCTTTGCTTAATCCCATAACTACACAGGAAGAGCGCAGTTGTTCTCTAAAAAGTTGAATACTTTTTCATTAGTAAGATCAGTGGCAACCACTTCTTTAAGCTTATCCAGGTTGATGTTGGCCGGATCTGTTTCACCTTTTAGAACCATGGCCTGCGCCATTTTTTCAACACTTTCGTTAATCTCCTCCTCGCTTGGTTCTATGCTGTTGTCTTTGGCTATTTTCTTGAGTATAAGAGCAAAAGATACCTGTTTTTTGGCTTCCTCCCTCCAATCTTTTCTTAGGTCATCTTCCGTCTTGTTCAGGTGAGCCAGGTACATCGCTAACTCCATGCCCTTCATATGAAGGTCACTGTCAAATCCGGTGACCATCTCATCGAGCCTCTCCTTTACCATACCTTCCGGCAAATCGATTTTTGACCTACTGCTAATGGCAGAAAGGATCTCTAATCTAAGGCGTTGTCGTTCTTTTAGTTTCTTCTCCTCAAGTATGCCTTCGCTTATATTATGCTCCAGGTCATTTAGATTCTTGAACCGGCCTAAGCTTCTGGCAAATTCGTCGTTCAGATCTGGCTTTTTAACCTTTTTTATGTCCACTACCCTAACCTTAAAGTCCAGACTTTTCCCGGCAATAGTTTTATGAAAATAGTCCTTGGGAGCACTCAGAGAGAAGCTTTTCTCTTCTCCTTTATTCATAGTTATAAGTTGATCTTCGAAGCCAGGAATAAACTTATTGTCACCGACAATGAGCGGGTGACTCTTACTGATTCCGCCTTCTACGGGCAATCCCTGAGATGTAACTTCAAAGTCAATCTCTACCCTATCCCCGGCCTCTACCGGCTTATCCTTAGGAATAAACTCCGATCGTGAAGCCACTAACGATTCAAGGGCACTGTCAATCTCTTTACGATCAACGGCGATGCTTTTTCTCTTGACTCTTATTCCTCCGAGGTCTCCCAAAAATACTTTAGGAAAAAGTGTAAGATTAACCTGATAAAGAAGCCTTTTAGCTGAATTTTCTTTAATATTGAGGTCGGCTACCCTTAACACCTCAATTTTTTCTTTTTCTATCGTTCTAGCTAAACTGTCACGCAAAGCAAGATCTAGAGCTTCTTCTAGGATATGTCTATCCCCGACTTCATCACGAATCAGATTTTTAGGAGCCTTGCCCTTGCGAAAACCCTTTAGTTTTACCTGCTGAGAAATATCTGATTCGACTTGCTTAACGTAACCGGCTAGCTCTTCCCGGCCAAGGTCAACGGTTAGTTCGTATTTATTTTGCTCTACCTTTCTAAGAGATGACTCCACTTCTTCGCTCCTTCGGAGCTACGAAGTGCGAGCATTTCTTCGTTGAGTGAAGAAGTGCTCTTCCGTAGCTTTAGCAAAGGATATCTAAGTTAGTTTTATTTAGTTTTTTCTTATTTTTTCTCTGCAGCATCTTCGTCCTCTGCCTTCTCTGGTATCTCAACTTCTTTGAAGGCCAGAGATTCTTTTGGCGCCCGTACATCGATCTTCCAGCCAGTCAGCTTAGCCGCTAATCTGACATTCTGGCCTCTTTTGCCTATAGCCAAAGAGAACTGGTCATCTGAGACTTCAACAAGTGCATGCTTCCTTTTCTCGTCAAGTACCTGCACATCCAGTATCTTTGCCGGCGATAAAGAGTTGGAAATAAACTCTTTAGCCTTGTCGCTCCATAGGATAATGTCTATTTTCTCTCCCGAAAGTTCGTTTATGACAGTTTGAACGCGCACTCCTTTCTGGCCGACCAGCGATCCGATCGGGTCAACGCCGTCTTCTTGAGAGCTTACCGCTATTTTTGTTCTTGATCCGGCCTCACGGGCAATGGCTCTAACCTGAACAGTTCCGCTGTCGATCTCTGGAACTTCCATTCTGAAAAGCTCTGAGACTAACCTCGGATGCGAGCGAGACAGTAAAACTACCGGGCCCCGAGAAGTCTCATCTACTTTAAGAATAACTAACCTGAAGCGCTGGCCTATTCTATAGTTATCGCCATAAACTTGCTCAGCCGGAATTAAAAGTCCGTTTGTTTTACCAAGATCAATAAATACCAATGGGCCTTCTTTCCTTTGGACAACGCCACTGATGATCTCTCCTTCACGTTTTTTAAACTCAGAAAATATTGCCTCTCTCTCGGCTTCTCTGAGCCGTTGGATAACAACCTGTTTCGCTGTTTGGGCGGCAATCCGGCCAAAATCATTATGACTTTCCAGTTGGATAACCAATTCATCGCCTACTCTTACCTTCTTTTTCTTGCTTTTTGCATCTTCAAGAAGAATGTGCTTTTCTGGATTAAATTTAATTTTTAGCTCTTCGCCTTCACCAATTACCTCTGTCAGCTCCTCTCCTCTGTTTCTCTTTCTTGGCTTGTCCTCTTGGAAATCCTGCCTGTCTTCAACTGCTTTTAGGGGTAGTGGGCCGACTATATTACCTTCCTCGTCGGCACCTTCAACAACGTAAAAGATTTGAGTCATATTTAACTTGCCCGTATCAAGATCCAGCTTTGCTTTTATAATCTGCCCCTTCTTGCCATAATCTCTCTTGTAAGCTGCGGCTATAGCCGCTTCGATTGTTTCCAGAACACTTTGCTCTGATATTCCTTTTTCTTCTGATATCTGCTTAATAGCAGAAATAAATTGTTTAATGTCCAGCATTTTAACTCGAAATTCGAATATCCAAAACAATTTATTTCTACTGTATTTCAACCTTATTTCTATTGTATTTCTGAAATGAATTGAAATACGCTTCGCGAAATATATGGAAATACGTTGTTTCTGATTTCGTGCTTCGGATTTTAAAAATAGAAGCCCGCTCTCGCGGACCTTATCTGATTAAACTACTCCTATATACTAGCAAACGGCTCAATATAAGTCAATACTTAGAAAAACGAGGCTCTATATGCTTCAAGGTTTAATGCTTAATTCACATACCAATAATATAGATTGCTTAGTTAAATGCCTGTTCTAGTGTGTACCATCTAAATGACGGAATCAGGAAGTATATAGTATAATAAGTAATAGATATCCACATAAAATAACTTTACCCCGCCCCTGAAAAGAGTTAGAAGAGATTAGTTGGCTTTTAATCTAAAGGGACAAATCAGTACAAGAGCAAAGTTCACCAATACTTTAAATTTATAGCCCCGGCACGTGTCGAGTCATGGAACTTCCGACTACGGCTTGACATGCCAGATTGTATTTTTTAAATCAATCGGAAATTTTACTACCTGACATGCCTTTACAGTCCCCGACTCAAAAAAGAGAAGAAGAGCTGGACAAGAAGCTCAAAGAGATTCAAAGAAAAGGAAACGAAGAAAAATATTCCGCCCTAGCCGAAAAATTCGGGCTTCCTTTTTCGACTCTCAAGGGCGTCCCCATAGATATGGAGGCTTTGAACATTCTTACCGAAGAAGAATCTAGAAACTCAGACCTTGCTGTTCTTTACAAAACTGAATCGAAACTTGTTGTTGCCGCTATTGATCCGCAAAAATCAGAAACGAAAAAAACCATTGAATCTCTTAAAAAAGACGGTTTTAATGTTGATTTGCTTCTAACCACGCCTGAGGTTCTCAGCTCTGTTTGGGAAAGATACAGAATAGTAAAACAGAAGGTTTTTCGAGTTGGAGCAATAGAGATAAACGAAGAAGAATTAACTCATCTGCAAGAACAAATTAAAGATATCGGCGACCTAAAAAACAAGCTTCAAACAATATCTGTTACCAAACTGCTTGAGATCCTGATTGCCGGCGCTTTAAAAACAAAAGCGTCTGATATCCACTTTGAACCCGAGTCCGGTGACACCCGCCTTCGTTACCGTCTTGACGGGATACTGCATGATATAACCAACTTAGATCTTGAATACTACGATAAGATTCTTAATCGAGTAAAGATCCTGTCCAAGATGAAACTAAACATACACGACTCCCCCCAGGACGGAAGATTTACGATTAAGCAAAGAAATGTCGACATAGAAGTCAGGGTTTCTATAATTCCCAGTGAGTTTGGAGAAACTATCGTTATGCGCTTACTAGATCCCCGCACTATAAAAGTGAAGCTTGAAGACCTTGGAATGAGGAAAGATCTTCTGGAGATAATCTACGGCCAGTTAAAGAAGAAGGCTGGAGCAATTATGGTCAGTGGACCAACAGGTGCCGGCAAGACAACTACCCTTTATGCCTTTGTAAACTACTTAAACGAGCCGGGTACCAAAATTATCACTATAGAGGACCCTATCGAGTACCACCTAAAGAATATTTCTCAAACGCAGGTTGATCCGAAGAAAGGCTACACATTTTCTAACGGACTCAGAGCTATCGTCAGGCAAGATCCGGACATTATCCTGGTCGGAGAAATTAGGGACTTTGAAACGGCCGAAATATCTTTGCACGCTTCCTTGACCGGACATCTTTTACTTTCTACTATTCACGCCAATAATTCAGCCGGAGTTGTCCCTCGTTTGATAGATCTCGGGATAAAGCCCCAGATAATAGCTCCTGCAATTAACCTGACTCTGGCTCAGCGTCTCGTAAGAAAGTTATGTCTGAGCTGCAAGAAGGAGGTGTCGGCAACAAGTAACGAGGTCGAGAAAATAAAAAAAGTTCTAGGCCCAGTCAAGGACCGTTTTAATATAAAGTCTTTTAGCTCGTTGAAGCTGTCTGTAGCCGGTAAATGCACGGCCTGTAACTTTTCTGGCTATCGGGACAGAATTGGAGTATTTGAACTATTTACTGTTTCAAAGGATATTGAGAGACTAATCTTAAGCTCGCCTTCGATGTCGGCAATTGAAGAAACGTCTGTTAAGGAAGGTATGGTAACAATTATTCAAGATGCTTACTTGAAGCTTTTAAGAGGTATTACGTCTTTTGAAGAGATAGAAAGAGCATTGTAAATTCAAAATTCAAAGATGAAAATATAATACTTGGCTTAATTAATTTTGATTTTTAATTTTTTAAATTTAAACTTGAACGCCAGAGATTGACCACTGTAACCTGTAGGCAAGGTCCGTCCGCCTAGGGCGGGCGGGGCAGGATAGTTCTGAGGAGTAGTCCAGTCGAAACCAAACTATCCAGCTAAGATGGTATCCCGATTGGGCCTGTGATAAATCCCCGACCCAATTGCCTACAGATTAGAGGGGTCAAGCAGTAAAAAGGACCGATCCTTAAGTTTTTATATTTTAATCTAAATTACGCCCTATGTCAATAGCTAAAACCGGACTTACTTCCAAAAAAGAAACGATTCTAGCCCCCACCGGCATATTGGACGACCAGGTTCTTGATCAGGCTTTACGGCCTAAAACTTTTGACGACTATATTGGCCAGTCAAAAGTTAAAAATAACCTGAGAATAATCCTTGGCGCAGCTAAAAAAAGGAAAGAAACAGTTGATCACCTGTTGCTTCACGGCCCGTCCGGCCTCGGTAAAACAACCCTTGCCTACTTAATCGCTAAGGAGCTTGGATCAAGTATAAAAATAACGTCTGGCACTGCCCTTGAAAAGGCTGGCGATGTTGGCTCCATATTAACCGGCCTTAACGACGGTGATGTTCTGTTTATAGACGAGGTTCACCGGCTTAATCGAGCTGTCGAAGAAGTAATTTATCCGGCGATGGAGAACTTTAAACTGGATATTGTCATAGGCAAGGGAAATTCTGCCAAAACTCTTCAGATTGATCTTCCCAAGTTTACCTTAATCGCTGCAACAACAAGAATATCCATGCTATCCAGTCCTTTTCGGTCAAGATTCGGAGTTAACTTTAGACTTGACTTTTACAGCCAGGAAGAAATTGAAAAGATAATCAACCGTTCCGCCGATCTTCTCCAGATAAAAGTTGACAAGGAGGGTATACGGGCTATCGCCAATGCTTCCAGATTTACTCCTAGAATAGCCAACCGCCTGTTAAAAAGAGTCAGAGATTACGCGCAGATGAATGATCAGAAAACTATAGGCCTGAAGGCGGCAGAAGAGGCCTTGAAAATGCTTGAGATAGATGAAAGAGGCCTTGAAGAGACTGACCGTAAAATATTAAAAACCATAGTTGAAACTTTCGACGGCGGCCCAGTCGGCTTAAAAGCTATTGCCGCATCTATTTCCGAAGAAGAAAATACTATCGAGGATGTTTACGAGCCGTATCTGATTCAGATCGGAATGTTGACCAGAACTCCCAAAGGCCGAGTTATAACACGAGAAGGCAAGAAACATTTAGGGTTGGATAAATCTTTACTAGACTTCTAACATGTCCGGGCACAGTCGCTGGTCACAAATCAAGCATAAGAAGGAGCTTACCGACCGTAAGAGGGGTCAATTTTTTTCCAAAGCCTCGAAACTAATCTCGCTGGCTGCAAGAAAAGGAACCAGCCCTGAAACAAATCAGGAACTTAGAAATGCCATAGAGAACGCCCGAGCCCTTAATATGCCTACCGAGAATATTAAGCGAGCCATAGATAGAGTCTCTGATAAATCATCCCAGCTTGAAGAGTTGCTGATTGAAGCAATCGGTCCTGGCAGTATCGCGTTAAGAATAAGAGCCATAACCGCTAACCGAAACCGGACAATCTCTGAGATTAGAAAAATACTTAATGACCACTCATCTAAGCTGGTTTCACCCGGAAGCATATCCTGGATGTTCAATCAACCTCCTGTCCAAGTTAACGACCCTGCAATCAATAAGGAAATTGATGCCCTGTTGGAAGAACTTGGTGATCATGATGATATTGAAGATGTTATTTCGAATCTGAATTAATTTATTACGAACTACGTATTACGGATTACAAAAATTCGCAATTCGCAATTCTAAAATTGATAATACTAGGTATTGACCCCGGCACAACACGCATAGGTTACGGAGTTATTAAAAAGACTTCTGGTAAATTAGAGTGCCTTGATTACGGAATTATAGCTCACTTTGAGAAAGACCGGTCCGAACAAATACGCAGGGTAGGCGAAAGTATCTCTAATCTGATAAAGAAGCACAAGCCTCAAATATTTGGAATTGAGAAAATATTTTTTTTCAAAAACCAGAGAACAATTATTCCGGTAAGTGAGATGAGGGGGGTTATTATGACATTACTGGCCTTAAACAACATTCCTATGCAAGAATACACTCCCCTGCAGATAAAACAGGCTGTATCTGGCTACGGAAGAGCCGAGAAGAATCAGGTTCAACGAATGGTTAAAATCATTCTGGGCTTAAAAGAGAATATAAAGCCGGACGACGCTGCAGATGGCCTAGCTATCGCAATTTGCTGTGCTAACACCCGCTCAGTAGAGTAGCCATACCTGTTTAATACTGGCTCTTGATTTTAATATACAAATATTTATTATTACCTTAAATTAATACCTTGCTTTTATTAGCTGGGGTAACCTTCGGAGACCCCGATAATTCAAGCAAGATAGCTTACCTACTAATATGCTAACCGATAAAGATCTTCTTCTTTTTGGATCTTTTGAGGATAAGCCGGAAGAAGACCCGGCGGAAGAGGACAGCGAGAAAGATGATGAGGATGACGATGATGAGGATGACGAGGAGGATGAGGAAGAGGATGAGAAAGACGAAGGTGACTTTGAGAACTAATAACCATAAAACCCGCCGACTGGCGGGTTTTATGGTTATTTGATGAGTCCGAATTTTCCCTTGCCGACTCTTAGCCTATCCCCTTTCTGGGGCATATAACTCCAGTCGGTTTTTACTGCTCCGTTAACTTCAACAGCATTATTAGAAATTAATTTTTTAGCTTCCGAGATAGACGAAGCAAATCCAAAATCTTTAATCGTCACCGCCAAATTTCCAGTAGATCGGCCTTCCTTGGGCTTGTGGGCTTCTTTTATTTTTTCCTTACCATAGAACATCTCTATTAATTTATCGGCGAGCAGTTCTTTCAGCTCCCTCGGCGGTAGTTCTTTAAGCTTCCCGGCTATCCAATTTTCTTCCTCGATAGTGCATAATTCGAAAATGTCTCTTATTACCTCGTCGTTTACGGCTAGTATCTTTCTTCTTATCTCGCTAGGTTCGTCGTTAAACGCGATTATTTCACCCTCGCTCTTGCTCATTTTTTTACCCTCAGGTCCGGTAATGAGCTTTGTCGCCAAGACTATTTTATCTTTATTAAGATACTTTTTAACAAGATCCCTGCCGACAAGCATGTTAAATATCTGATCATGCCCTCCTATCTCTCCATCAATTTTCATTGCCACAGAATCATACCCCTGCATTAGAGGATAGACAAACTCACTGATACTTATTGGTTTCTCTTGTTTTATTCTCTGCTGAAACATCTCTCGAGCTATCATCTGCTGGACCGTTGCTTGCTCAGTCAAAAACAACACATCTTCCAGCTTCATCTTGCTTAACCACTGGCTATTATACCGGACATCAAATGATCCTCTGGCCAGAATCTTCTCGGCCTGCTCAATATAGTTCTGCATATTATATTTTATCTCTTCCTCTGATAAAGCCTTTCTGCTTTTGTCTTTTCCACTAGGATCTCCTACACGTGCCGTAAAATCGCCCACCAAGAGAGTTATCTTATGCCCTAGACCGGCCAAGCCTTTCAGCAACAACAGCTGAACCAAGTGGCCCAGATGGAGATCTCTGCCGGTGGGATCTATCCCATAATAAAAACTTAATTTCTGACCCGATAACAGGCGTTTTTTAATTTCATCTCTGGAGGGGAAAAAGCCATCCGGAGCAACTCTTCTATCCAACAATTTAGCTATTTTATTCTCATCAGCAGCAATGTTCATAATGATAATATTATCTCTTATTAAAATTCTTGTAAATGTTAGATTTTTATGGCACTATACTAATTGATTTTATATTGAGCTGATCCTATACGTAATATGCCGCCTGAATTTACCGTCGAAAAACTTAAAAAAAGAGGGAAGAAAGCTAAAAAGAATATCCTGAGAAAACTCTCCAAACTGGTCCTCGCCTTACTGGTGTGGTTTTTTGTTTTGGGCTTAATAATTTTCCTGTCTTACTTTATATACCTGCAGAGAACCATTCCTGATCCGGAAACCCTAATCGCCCGCAAAGTCGGCGAATCAACAAAAATATACGACTCTAGTGGAAAAGTCCTACTCTATGATATTCACGGGGAAGAAAAGAGAACAGTTATACCGTGGGATCAGATCTCTGATTACGTCAAAAATGCCACCCTTGCCACGGAAGATGATGATTTTTACAGTCATCGCGGACTTGACATCAAGGGCATCGCACGGGCCTTTATACGAGACATTCAGAATATCGAGCTGGCCCAGGGGGGATCTACGATAACCCAGCAGCTTGTCGGCAATGCCCTGGTTGGCCGTCAGCAAACTATCGGCCGTAAAATAAGAGAGGCTATTCTGGCCATCGAAGTCGAGCGTCGTTTTACCAAAGATGAGATTCTCTGGATGTATCTTAACCAAATACCTTACGGCTCCAATGCCTATGGGATTGAGGCCGCCAGTAAAACCTTTTTCAATAAAAGCGCCCGGGATTTGACCCTAAATGAAGCCGTTATTATAGCTTCACTTCCAAAAGCCCCAACATACTATTCACCCTACGGCAGTCATCTTGAGGACTTACTGGCAAGAAAGAACAGTACTCTTGACCGTATGGTTAGTTTAAGCCTTATCAGCCGGGAAGAAGCAGATAAAGCAAAGAGTGGGGAGGTCAAGTTTCAGGCCGGAAACGACAAGATCTCTGCTCCTCACTTTGTGATTATGGTTAAAGAATACCTTGTCTCAAAATACGGTGAGTCTGCAATTGAAAACAACGGCTTGAAAGTAACAACTACTTTGAATTCAGACTTGCAGATTATAGCCGAAGAAGCCGTCTCTAAATATTCAGAAATTAATGAAGAAAAATATAAGGCTAATAACGCCGCGCTTGTTGCTTTAAATCCAAAAACGGGAGAGGTTGTCGCTCTTGTCGGTTCTCAAAACTATTTTGACGTTGAGAATGAGGGGAATTTTAATGTTGCCACGGCAAAACGACAACCCGGATCAGCTTTTAAGCCTTTTGCTTATACTACCGCATTTAAAAAGGGTTACCCTGACGGAACTATTGTTTTTGACGTTAAAACGGAATTTAGCCCGAACTGTTCTCCTGATGCAACTTCAGAAAAAGATGAATTTGGTCTTGAGTGCTATCATCCGGAAAATTATGATGGCCGGTTTAGAGGGGCTGTTACATTAAGAAATGCCCTCGGTCAATCGCTCAATGTGCCCTCTGTAAAAACTTTATACTTGGCCGGGATAGAAGATACCATACAAACTGCCGAATCTCTTGGTATTACAACCTTGCAAGACCGTTCTCGTTTCGGTTTATCTCTTGTTTTGGGAGGAGCTGAGGTTAGACTGATAGATATAACTTCAGCTTACGGAGTCTTTGCAAATAATGGCATAAGAAATCCCTGGTTTATTATTAAAAAAATAGAATCTGCCGATGGAGAAGTATTGGAAGAGGCTCTGGCTGAGCCTAAAAGAGTCCTTGAGTCGTCCGTTGTACGTCTTGTTACTGATATTCTATCTGATAACAATGCCCGTGCTCCTGTGTTTGGATATTCCAGCTCCTTAAATATACCGGGCAGAGAAGTTGCGGCTAAAACCGGTACCACTCAAGAGAACAGAGATGCATGGGTTATAGGCTATTCCCCTTCTTTAGCTACCGGCGTTTGGACCGGCAATAATAACAACCAGTCAATGACGAGAGAAGGAGCAGGTATTAGTGCTTCAGGTCCTATGTGGCATGAATTTATGGTCAAGTCTTTAGAAAAATTTCCTGTTGAGACTTTTAACCGGCCTGATCCAATTTTTGTAGACAAGACTATGCTAAACGGCCGGTACTATCCAAACAACGGCTCGTCTCAAGATATTCATAATATACTTCACTATATTAATCGGTTAGATCCCTTAGGTCCTTATCCTATTAATCCATTAGATGATCCTCAATACAAAAATTGGGAGTGGTCGGTAAGAAACTACTTTGGTTTGCCTTCTCAGGCTACTTTACAATAATTTTTGACAGTCTAATATCGTTCTTTTTTAGAAAATCATTAAACTCCGAGAGTCTTACTGCGATTTCGTTAGCCAAAACTTTACTTATAGTGTTAACTACCAGACTATTATTCTTGGAGTTATAACTAATACCTATAGAAATTCCTTTTAATTTATCTCCGAATTTTTCTTTCAAAAAATTTTGGAGAATATATTTTATTTGACCCGTTCTATCCTCTGATATTTTAATAGCGTTCTTTTTATTCTCAAATTTTTTTTCAAGACTTTTAAGCACTTTGATGCCGGTTGCTAGCCTTATTAGAATCTGCTAGCTAGTTAGTTTTGACATTATTTAAGCTAGGCTATTTTCTAAGAGGCATTATTATGTAGGTGAGGTCTTTATTGTCATGTTCGGGTCTAAGAACTAAGGGACTTCCTTGACCTGTATATTCTATAATAATGTTTTCTGTCGGCATAATTTTTAATCCGTCCAGAAGATAGTAATAATTAAGAGATATATCAAAAGGTTCGTTTTTTAATACTGCCTCGGTAACGACCTGAAATTCCCCTTTGTCAGAATTTTTTACATTAATACTAATATTTTTTTCACTACAACTAAGCTTAATATCTGCAATATTTGAGGTGAATATTCCTGCTAGACGCACATTTTTTTCTAAATCATTTTTTCTTACCAAGAGTCTTGAAATATATTTTTCAGGAATTACTTTTTTATAATCTGGATAATTTCCGTCAACTAACCTTGATACTATCTCTATATCGTCAGTAGAAAAAGAGATTTGGTTATCGCTGTATTTTACTAAAATATCATCATTTAAATCTCCTAATAATCTTATCAATTCTAGTACTGTTACCCTGGGTAAAATAAATGAGTTATTTTCTTTATTTTTTAATTCAATTATTTTTTCCGTTAATCTAAAACTGTCAGTCGAGGCTAATATTAATTGTTTTGACGTAAACTGAATAAAAACACCGGCAAGTTCCGGTCTTGCTTCTGAGATAGCCATTGAATCAATTATTGTGCTTAAACCAGTTTTTAAAATTTTAGCAGGGATATTTAAATATTGATCTGATTTAATTTTGGGTATGATTGGAAAATCCTTAGGATCAAAGCCTAGTATTTGGGTTTTATACTTATCAGTATTAATATTTAATATATTATTTTTAGTGGTTAAAGTAATCTTCTCCTCATTTAAATTATTTATAAATTCCGAAAATAACCTTGCCGGTACGGTAATTTCTCCTGTTTCATCTATTTTTGAACCAAGTAAATAGTTTATCCCTAATTCAAGATTAGTTGCCGAAATTTTTAACCTTCCATTTTCAGTTTTTAATAAAATATTACTTAGAATAGGGAGGGAATGATTCCTGGAAACTATTTTCTCTACCATTAAGACTGCTTTAGATAAATTTTTATGATTAGTGGTTACTTTCATAATTATAATTAATATTTAGTTAATATTACTTATTACTATTATTATAGACTAGTATATGTTTATAACAAAGTATATTAATTAAAGTAATAAAGATAAAATATATAAAATATATAAAAGTGTTTTAAAACTATTTTGTTTATATCCTATTTAAGTATCAGGGATAAAAATAGGATAACAATCTATAATCTTAACTTTTACTTAAGTTATCAAAAATTATCAACTACTTATCAAAAGAGTTATAAACACGCTCTCTTATTAAAACCAAGTCTTGTTTAATAACTTCATCAATAGACTCCTCTTTTTTAATTTTTTCACAGGCGTGAATAACTGTTGAATGGTCTCGTCCGCCAAGCTTTTGGCCTATCTCAGGAAAAGAAAGTTTAGTTTCTTCGCGCAGAAGAAACATAGCTACTTGTCTTGGTCTGACAACTTCTTTTTTACGGCTCCTTTTTACCAGGTCAGCAGAAGATATATTGTAAAAATCAGCAACACTTTTAAGTACAACTTGGGGAGATGTTTTTCGATAAGGACTGCTTAAATAAGTTGTTAAAATATTTTTAACTTCTTTTATTCCGGGAGGTTTATTATATATTTGGCTAAAAGCTATTACTCTATTTAAAGCTCCTTCAAGTTCCCGGACATTTTTTTGAATATTGGTTGCTATATAAGATAAAGTTTCATTATCTAAATCATGCTTCTTCTCGGTAGCTTTAAGTTTAAGGATAGCTAGCCTTGTTTCAAAATCAGGAGTGCCTATATCGGCTATCATTCCGCCTTCAAATCGTGATCTTAACCTCTCCTCCAAAGCCGGAATGGCCTTTGGAGGGCGGTCTGATGACAAAACTACTTGTTTATTCTTGCCATGAAGTTCATTAAATATAGAGAAAACGATGTCCTGAGTCTTCTCTTTACCGGCGATGAATTGGACGTCATCAATAATAAGTAAATCAAGTTTGGAGTACTGAGATTTAAGGTCCTCAATAGTTCTGTTCCTAATAGACTCGACAAGGTCGGCTGTAAGTTTTTCGGCCGAGACATAAAGAACCCGACTATCTTTATAATCCGACAATACTTTATTACCTATGGCTTCAAGAAGGTGTGTTTTACCCAGACCTACCCCGCCGTAAACAAAAAGCGGGTTATAAAGCCTGCCTAAATTTTTCGTTATAGCCAGTGAAGCGGCATGAGCGAGCTCATTATTAGATCCCACGATATAAGACTCAAAAGAGTATTTCTTATTCAGGTTCGTTATCCTATCAATATCTTTGTCAGATTCGATGGGGGTTTTCTCTTCAAAATCTCTGTCAAGTATAGTCTTTGAGAGATCTATCTTGGGAGTTAGTTTAGGAATGCCTATTACATACTTTACTTCCCGTACCTCGGGGGTATAAGTTCTGATGGAATCAAGAATTTTTCTGTTAAACTTGTTCTCCAGCCATTCTTTAATAAAACCGTTAGGCACGCTGACAACAATTGACTGGCTCTCTTTAGAAAGGATAGAGGTGCTTTTAAACCAAGTAGTAAAATTTGCCCGTGAGAGGGCAAGCTCCATTTCCCCAAGAACAGCTTTCCATAATTCTTCGTTGGTCAATCTAGGGACTAGTGACTAGTGAATAGGAGCTAGTTGAGTTAAACTAGAGACTAAAAACTAGAGACTAACAAATAAAAACAAACAGTGCTAAGAACGTATTTTTAATTATACACCAATATAAATTCAGACTACACCAGCCCAAAAGTTTATAGCTTGTTTATAACAAGTGGAAAAATACGTGCAATATTGACCCCGCCCTTGAAAAGCAGTTTAATCAAAGTATGCTAGTAACTTCATGTCAATGTCGCAATTAAAAATATTTATAGTCAGTAAATTTAGCAACTCTGCTTCTCAAGGGCGGGATTGACCAGTTTTTAAAAAAATTCTATACTGCTTACCATGACTATCCCCAAAGCCCAGACGTATAAGCCGAAAAAGAGAAAAAGAAAAGTAAAACATGGTTTTTTTGCCCGATCAAGCTCAAGATATGGCAGAAGAGTTTTAACTCGGAGAAGAAGAAAAGGAAGATATAAATTAAGCGTATAAGATATGGCTTTATCGGCAGAGAACAGGCTTACCAAGAAAAAAGATTTTGATTGGGTTTTTAGGAAAGGGAATGCCGTAAGGGGCAATTTTTTGTTTATTAGGCATGTTAAAAACACCCTGAATAAGCCACGTTTCGGGTTTATAATACCGGCAAAAGTTTTTAAAAAAGCAGTGGACAGAAACAAGGTAAAAAGAAAACTCTCTGAGTGCGTTAGAACCGACTGGTTACAAGATATCAATAATTACGATATAGTAATTACCGCAAATAAGAAGGGAGAAACTAAGGATATTTTAACGGAATTAGTTAAACTACTGGGTAGTATTAATAGATGACAAAAGTTATAATTAAAGCAATTCGATATTACCAGAAGATTTTTCGGCCCATTGTCAGGCATAATATTCTGCCGACCTTGCTCTTGCCGGACTGTAAATTCTATCCCACGTGCTCAGATTATGCCGTAGAAGCAATAAAAAAGTACGGTCTTGGGCGGGGGTCGTTAAGGGCATTAAGCAGGATCTGCCGATGTAATCCCCTTTCTTCGGCCGGGGTAGATATGCCGTAGTTTAAAATAAGATTCTAGAAACCGTGATCGAACTGTACAATACAATCCTATATGAGCCTTTATTTAATGCTGTTATATTTTTGTATAACATACTGCCCGGCAATGATTTCGGTATGGCTATAGTTGCCCTGACAGTTCTAGTCAGGCTGATATTCTTCCCTCTTACCGTAAAAACAACCTTGTCTCAAAGAGCTTTGGGCCGGATTAATCCGTTAATGAAAGAGATTAAGGATAAATATAAAAATAACGCCCAGGCTCAGTCAGCCGCGATTATGCAGCTTTATAAAGAGCATAAAGTAAACCCTCTTTCCGGCTGTCTTCCTCTACTGATTCAGTTGCCGATACTGATAGCTCTTTACCAGGCGTTTGGAGCAGGATTCAAGCCTGACAGCCTTGCTTTTCTGTATAGTTTTGTAGAAAATCCCGGCCGTATAAATGAAATATCTTTCGGCTTTTTAAATATAACGACCAAAAGCGTTATTCTGGCTCTTATAACCGGTTTTTTCCAATACTTCCAGCTTAAACAAAACCAGAAGCTAACTCAGGGCAGTAATTCAGCCGGCTTAGGTCCGCAAAAAGAGATGCAAGCTCTGAATACTCAGATGTTGTATTTTTTTCCGGTAATGATTATAATTATTGGTTGGAACTTACCGGCCGGGCTACTGGTTTATTGGCTTACTACAACACTTTTTTCAATGGCCGAGCAGACGTATATTAGGACAAGATATAAAGATTAATTGAAAATTAAAAAATTTTTAAGATTTTCAATTGTCATTTTACATTGCCTAAGTTCAAATTATGGACAAGACAAGCACAAACGAAATAAAAGAACAAATAGCCGAGACCATGCAGAAGATGGTGGGTTTTATGAACGTTGACTGCAGTATTGAGGCAAGAGAAGAAATAGACGACAGAAACAGTAAATCAATCGTTTTTTCAATTTATACTCCGGAAAACGCAAAATTTCTTATCGGCAAGAACGGCCAGAACCTAAAATCTTTAGAACATGTGCTAAGAGCAATGTTCGTAAAAAGAATGACTGACGTGGGCAACTTAATCATAGACGTCAATGATTACCGTAAGTCGAGGAAAATGTATGTTGCCGATTTGGCCCGGCAAGCCGTAACTCGGGTTAGGAGTACTCAAAAAGCTGAAGCTCTTTTACCCATGTCAGCATATGAGAGAAGGATCGTCCATATGGAGCTGGCCTCATGTCCGGATATTGCAACGGAGAGCATCGGAGAAGATCCGAACAGAAGGATAGTTGTAAAACCGTATCCATAACAAAAAATTCTCCGTCGGAGAATTTTTTGTTTAATCTGAGATTTTTATTGAGTACAGTTTCTCATCGACGGCGCTGATCATAAGCAGGTTATATTCAGCGGCGGACATAAGTAGCTCTTTTATAAGCATATTAGGTTCGGCGGCTAATTTCCTAGATTTATCGAGACTGTTGATCTTATATATCTCATGGATTGAAGGAGATTTTGACAGCGCACATATAATAGTAATATCGTCCTTACTCCAAGCACATAAGGAAGCATCGCCTTCAAGATCAAGGGGCGTTTCTTCTTTTGACTCAATATCTTTTAACCAAAGCACTGGCTTGACCAAGCCGTTCTCATCAGTGGTGAGAGAAGAGAACAGCAGTTTTTTACCGCTTGGCGACCACCTTTCTCTTAATTCTATTTTTTGTTCAAATAATTTTGTGAACTGTCCGGTCTCTGTCAAAAGGAACATGTCAGAAGAATTAATTTTCAGGGCAATTTTATCGGCTACCGGCCAGCTGATTTCAAGGTTTTTGAGGCGAGTGTCCAGTATTTTTTTACCGTTAACTCCGCTGGGCTGGGACAGGACTATCTTGCCGGCCTGTTCAATAGGTAAGCCGTTCTCATCAAGTTTAATGGTTTCATCAAGGTAATAGTATGCGATTAGATTGGCATCCGGAGAGAATGCTACTGAACGGATGTTGGCGTTAAAATCGGTTTCATTGCCCGAGGTGAGGTCCAGATGTTTGAATTTTAGAGTATTTTCGATTCTTACCAGGTTTATTACCGATCTTTTCAGCGGAGACCACACAGCCCCTATAAGATCAGGAAGTGGCTTGTTCGAGACTAGTTTCTCGGTACTGTCAGTTAAGTTAAGCTCATAGAGCTCCCCGGTGCTTTTGTCGTAATATAAAATACTGTTCGGATTAAGAGAGCCGGTTGGTGACAAAACTTGCCTGTCAGATAACAGGATCGGACCCGATCTTTCGGGAACAGCTATACCGTTTTCGTTCGTAGTTTCAGTATCAAACTTGTCCAACAGGGTACCAGTTTTCGAGCTGGTATTGTTACCCAATCCTCCGCTGATAAAAACATAGCCGGCAAAGGAAACGGTTAAGATGGCTACTATGATTAAAAATAAGTTAAATTTTTTCATCTCGTACGAAGTAGCTCCGCCGAGGTCCTCCGGACTCGCGACCCTGTCGCGAGCGAGACTTCATGCGGGATTCATAAATTCTAACCCATTATACTACTTCGACAGGTTGCTGGGAAATATTTGCCAACTCTTCGGAACTGGCCCGAGCTTCTTTAAAGGTCTTACGCTCGTCCATGTAAGCTAGTACAGTGCAAATACTAGACCACGGCATTATTGATATAAGTGGGATCATTTCTAGACAGGCTCCAATTAAGACTTTAGTAATAGGATTTCTGGGTGCGAATTTAGCTAAACGGGAAGCGGTTTTAGTCAGTGTTTTAGCCGCTGTTTTCTGGTATTGTTTAACTTTACCCACGTGCTCTCGGACATTTTTAAGTTCAGAGTCGGCAAACCACATAATTATAATCTGCGATGCAGATAAAAATAGTGATACGAGCCAAGATAGTATAACTAAGAATCCAGTTAGCTCTATGGCGTCAACAATATCATTGGGTATGGCAAAAATGAGTAGGATGATGGCATATTTAAACAAAGATGCTTTACCGAATGAGCTCCCCTCTTTAGCCAAGGCGGTTGTTGCTTGAGCTTCTTGTTCTCTTTGAAAGGCAAGCTGGTTAGCATAATAAACCTCTTCCATCTCAGTGGCCTCTTGGGCGATATCTTGCGACTCTTCTTTTGCCTCCAATTCACTCCGATTTGCTTCGGTCTGGAACTGACCCTCAAGAAGTTGTTGGTTGGTATCTGCCATTAGTCAATTACCAATTACCATTTGCCAATAATTTACCATTTAACCACTGAGCCATTTTCTAAAAATATATAAATGAAACAATATTAATTCAATGGAAGTTGGAAAATGATAAATGAGAAATTATTCTAGCTCTGCTCCTTTGCCCACTCTGCCTTCGCCTTCTCTACTTCAAGTATCTGTCTTGGGTCGGAAGTAATTATCTGGTCTTCGGCATAAGAAGCGACAACCCTAATACCGACATGGTTCTGACCTATAAAGAACAATCCAAAGCCAACACGGGCTTCAAGAAGATAATATTTCTCGGCGTCAGTCAGGTTAAAAGTTTGCTTTACTGTTTCAACGGCGGCCGGAGACTGTTTCATCAGTACTTGCATGGATGAGTTGGTAACAATCGCCTTTCCCTGAGGCGTAGCTATAAAATCCGGGATATCTTGGGTTATGGTTGTTAAGCCCAGATAATATTTTCTGGCCCGCTTAGCGATATTAAACAAGAATTCTGCGCCGAGCTGGTATTTCATCAGCCACCAAGCTTCGTCAACTACCAAAATCCTTTTTTTAAGATTCCGGCGGACTTGCGTCCAGATATGGTTTAAAATCAGGTACATAGCGATCGGCCGCAGTTCTTCTTCCATGTCTCTGATGCTGAAAACGACAAAACGGTTTTCGAGGGAAACATTAGTCGGATTGTTTAAAAATCCTGAAAAAGTTCCTTTGGTATATTTATTCAGCCTAACTGCCATAGACTCGGCACCGGTAAGTCCTTCAAGAACGCTTTGAAGATCGGATAGTATTGGCGGCGGAGTGTTCGAAAAGTCCCTTTCCGGAGTTATGTCTTTTATGGCATAAGTCTGGATAAGCGCCTCATCCAGTATGGAATCTTCCTCTGGAGTCAGCTCGCCCATAATAAGCTTCAGGAGGCCGGCCAGATCAAGCAGGTGGGATTTAAATACGTCAGCCGGTGTTTCATCAGCTTTAGGGATCGGCAGATCAAGGGGGTTAAGGTGGTGCGGAGAGTTAATCGAGATTTTAATATTTGACCCGCCGACGGTTTCCGCCAGATATTTATACTCGTCTTCGGGGTCTATAACTAAAACCTGTGTTCCAAAAATCATGCTTCGCAGAATCTCAAGTTTTACGGTGTAGCTTTTTCCTCCTCCGGATTTTCCGAATACCACGGAGTTTGCGTTCTCAAGTTCAAACCGGTCGTAAAGAACCAAAGAATTGTTGTGAGTGTTAATTCCGTACAATATTCCGGAGTTGGACGTAAGATCGAAAGAAACAAAAGGAAATGTAGAGGAGAGAGGTTCAGTATTCATTGATGTGTAAACGTTCAGCTGGTCTTTATTAAGGGGCAGAGTTGACATAAAACCTTCCGACATTCGAAACGTCGCCGGTCTCGAGAAGATTAACTGATATTCAAGCATGCCCTTGATTTTATTTTCCGCATCATCCAGATCCCGCAGAGAGTTCTCATATATGGTTATGTATATTCCGAGTTCGAAAAAACGATCCGTCCCCTGCTGGAGCTTATCGCGGAGCGTCTCAATGTCCTGAATGGCCGTTTCAAGAATCGGATTTCTGACTTTTCCCGAAGCTGATTCTTCCATTACTTCTGCTTCCAGCCGGGCCAGTTGGTCGCGAAGCTGTCTCAGAACCTGAGCCGTGTTTTTTGGGTTTATATAAATAGATATGTCAAAAACGCGATCAAGATTTATTATGGGAGAAAACCAGTTTGTATGAAGATAGCGCGGATATGTCGCCAACAGTATGGTCCGGACATATTGATTGCCGATTTGAATATGATTTGGAGAAACGCTAAATGCTGACGGAGCCAGAAAGCCGTCAATGTTTTTTGCCTCTTCTTTCGTTTTTTGTTTATGTTTTGCCAACTTTTTGTTAATCGATTGCTTTGCTCTTGGACAAAAACTTACTTCTTCTCCTCCGCCGTCCTTATCGCCGGATTGTATAAATCATAAAATACTTTCACCAACTCATCTTTCTCCATCAGCCGAGTCCTTAAGCCCAAGCCGACCAATCCGCCGAAAACAAGTTCCGCTCTTTGCATAAGTTGGTTCTGGTATATTGCGAACTTCTCATCGCTCAATTGTATTGTTCCGGAAGCTGATCCCATCGCGCTTTTAACGCTTTGGAAGAGACCGGTTTTTGTGGGAGACTCAAAAATGTAAAAAGGAACGGTAATGTAAAACTTCTTCGACATGATATTCGTCAGTGATGAAAGCTCCGTAATAAATTTAATGTATTCGCTTGCCTGTATCCGCAAGAGCTCGTTGTCCAGCTGGCCCGAAGCCTCGACTGCAAGCTTAAGGTAATTGTCAATGAAAAGTTTTCTGGAAACGATGCAGATCTGAAGAGGAAAGTCCAATGAATTAATGAATTTTTGAAAATTTTGAATGATGGCTATCTGCTCGTCCTCTGAGCGGAGTTCAAAATTAATCGCCGAGACTTCGATAATTGCCCGGATTGAACCGTCCTTAAGCAAGACGATGTTGTCTCTTATTTCCCGTATTGATACCAGTTGTTGGGTTGATGGGGTCGGGGTAGGCACTGACCGTGTATCGTGTATCGTGTATCGAGGAATATTTCAAGGCTCTCGTTACAAGTTACAAGAATTTACTTTTTCTTATCGGAAATGACTACTTCATTTGATACTCTATCCGAAAGCACTATTTCTTGTAGTTCACTTTCTTCTTTCTTGAAAACATAACGTTTGGGATTAGTCAGGTACATAATACCGTACAAAGCATAATTCATGAGCGGTGTTTCGTTTATTTTAACGAAGGCCAGAGAGATAAAAATAGCTGCAACCGGGATTGCGGCTATAAAAAATACCAGCTGGTTGAGAGTTATGAAAAGCAGAAAAATAACCATTCCCCCGCCGGCAAGCCAGAGGAACTGTTTTAGTGTAAATGGCCCGATCAGTCTTGTTTCCGTTGCAATAAATTGTGGGACTTGGAACTTCACTAATACGAGATACTAATATACGAATACATGCGAATGATACTAATTATTCGAATAAAAGATTAGTATATATTCGTATCATTAGTACCGATTAGTATATTGGTATCTTTATTTCTCTTGGCTTCGTAGATCAATAACATTCGCTATCTTCTCAAGCTCGTCATTGATTGATTTTTTATCCTTGTCTTTACTCTCCGGACTGACTGACTGACCCAAATCTGGAATTTTAAACACATTTTGGGCAGGAGCTTTTACGGGTTCTGGTTTTGTCTGGAAGCTTGATTTAGCTTTTAAATCGGGCGGAGGTGACGGCGGTGGCCTAAAGCTTGAGGCGAAAGGCTGTCGGGGCTCAGCACTTATCGTTTGTTTCTTGTCGCTCGTCTCTTGTAACGCTTGCGCCGGAGTCGGAGCCTCTCTTGATGTAACCGGTCTGGCCGTCGGCTGGGTTAACTTTTCAGGCACGGTTTCTTTCTGCATCTGCGAGATTCTGTCCGGGAACTTGTTTCGCTGTATGCGTTTCAAGTCCTCAATTATCGGTCCGAAAGATTTGGAAATCAGCTTATCGGCTATCTCCCCCGCTTTTATGTCGTCTATACCCAGTTTAGAAGATAGAGTTATCGGGAAATCTTTTATAAATATCTTGCCGGTCAGAAGTTCTCTGACTGATTTAGCGAGAGTAAAGATCTGGTTGTCATCTAAATTGTATGACTGCCCGGTTGTAAATATGGTTGATGCAGTTGTATCTGAAGATAAAAACTCGCGCAGTGAAGGAGATAAGCTTCGGAAAGACGATAAAAATATTTTTCTTTCCGGGCTCTCATAACTATCAAAGCCGGCAAAATAAGGACTTGCCGTGAAGTATGTGTAAATATCAATCTCGCCTCCGCCGGAGATGCCACTTAGTGAAATATTCTGTTGTGATGTTATTTGTTCGTCCATGTGCTTACTTATTTTTGTTAGGAAGATTTTTTATTTGGTGGCCTGAACTGCCATTCGCTACCCACCCTGGATTCAATCCAGTCTAAATGTTTGTCTCTAAATGCATCAGCCGACTCTTTTATTATAAAACCCATATATCCTTGTTTCGCTATCTGGCTTTTGATTCTTTCTTCTTCTGGATTTCTTGCTTGTTCATGCTCTTGTTCGAGCTTAAATTGGGCTTCAGGAGGCAGAATAATCTGGCTCTGGCTCCCACCCTCTTTTTTTATTGGTGTTGGTTTTTCCTCTGGCCTACCCATTATTGTCGGACCGCCAAGATGCTGGGGCGGTTGCGGTAGTGTAGATACTTCTGTGCTAGATTCCGAGCCCTTTTTATTTTGGGCTCTAATTCTCTCTCTGTTTTTTTCCCGTATTCTTTCTTTAGTTTCTTCCCTAATTTTTTCAAATATCTTTTCATATAGATTCTGATACTCGCCCGTATAATTGTTGTGGTTGGTTATCGCCTTGATTCTCCCGGGATTTTTTGTTAACACAGATCGCACTTCGTTCATAAAATTCCCACCATCTTCAGTTAGGGTTATACCACTATCCTTGCTAATTTCATCAACCCTTACCTTTAGCAAGCCTTCAGCGTTGAGCTTTTGAACACGATCTTTGAGAACTCGGTCATATGATTTTTCATTTCCCTCCTCATCTTTATCTAATAGGTGCAACTGTCTGCGTATTTCTAAGGCAGATATCAGGCGTTTTTCTTCCGCTACTTTCAGAGCTCTACTTATCTCAAGGTCTGAATCATAAATACCGCCGTTTTTAGCAAGCTTCATTATATTTTCGAGCCCAGCCCTCTCCAGTTTACCGTCTGCTCCTATTTTCCCTTCTTTAGCAAAGTATCCCTTCTTTAGCATTTTTTCAGCAATCAGCTTCTTAGCGCGCTGCATGTCTGTACCATCTTTCTTTTTAAGTCCATTGAAAAGGGTAAATGCCTCATCTCTCGACATCTCATCTAGGAAATCCTTGTCGGTCTTACCAAGTGCATCAACGACATCATCTTCGTTATTCCCGTAGTTATTTAGTAACTTCATGTAGGAGTCCATATCTCCATATTTACGTTTCTTAATCAGAGCATCAGTAACTCTTGATTTGAACTTATCTCTAAAGGCGGGGTCAACATTGTTAATGTATCCATCAGATAGCATGGCAGTTAAATCTTCCGCAGACTGTTTATCATAGTTCACACTAGCCAGATACTTGCTTTGTTCTGCAATTCCGGCCCTACTGTAGGCTCCGCTCATTTTTGCCACCTGATCTTTGTTAAGTTCATCTACGTGGAATTCTTTAAGTAACTTTCCGGCTGCTACGATTTGTGCCGGAGAACTATTAGGGTTAATCATTATATCTTCCAGCTTCGTCTTTTTGTTGACATCTCCATTGTCTCTCATTTTCTTCAGTGCCTCCTCAACGTTTTTCATAAATCGCTTAACATCGGTTCCCTCAACGCCAAAACGTTTAGACCAGGCATCTGCTCTCTCTTCGACTTTTTCTTTTGATTTTCGCTGAAATTGATCAAACCAATTTTTTGCACCTTGGTACATCGGCTCGAGTTCCCTTACTCCTGGTGTGCGTCTTGCTAGGCCAATGCCGGTAAATCTTGCCGCAGCTTTTCCTTTGGCCCATGTACTCGAGGCTATTCCGAAATCACTTCCGGCCATTGATCCGCTGAGGGAGAGTTTAGCCCCGTAAATCAATACCATTGAAATTAAGATATAGAAAAATATATCCTCAATCCTGATGGAGCCTAAAATTTGTTGAGACCCTTGCGCAGTTCCCAATAGTTGAGTTCGTTTTGCCGGGTCGCCGATATAAAGGCCGATATAGATAAAGAAAAGATACATTGGGAGAAAAATATTCCATGCAATAAAATATTTCCACCACAGTCTATGGATATGCTGAGTTTTGGGAAGTATATTCGTGAGCCAGGCTATGGGAGAAAATATGAGTAGAGCCCAAAGAATAGGCACGCGTATCAGTACCATTACGAACAATACGGCCATAGCGAAGAATACAATTCCCAGCATTACTATATCGCCAAAAACTGCAATTGTTTGCTGCCATGTGTTTAGATCAACAGTATTGGCTTGCAGGGCACCGCTTGTATTAATGGGCGGAGCGAACCTATTGCCAAAAACAAATATTTGGCCCAGTCTGTTGCCGACATCGCCGATTGCCGTCAAAAAAACATTACTCAGGGATTGAGTCCAGTCTATAATTACTCCCCCGATTACCAAACTGAAGTTAATAAGAAGGGCGGCTATAAGGAACCTTAGGATTAATGATCTCAAATCATATCCCCGGATATTAAATATTGTGCCAAAAGCCATAACAATCAGGGCGATAATGAAGAACATATTAGTAAAGTTCCTGACTAATTCCCAGACACTTTTTACAACTTGAGAATCGGTTATGGGCACGCTCAATACCCAGTTTATGCCAGACCCGAGTAGGCTTATAAAGAAAGTCAAAATTCCCCGGGCTAAAGAGAGCATCCAACCGACAGTGCCAAAAGCAAAAGCATCAACGGCTAGGTCTGCCAAACCTGCCTGTGCAGAATGCAAGGGAATAAAAACTATAATAGCTATTGCAACTGTTAACAGTAAAGAACTGACTTTTGTTCTATGCCTTGACATTAGGTTTTATTATTGACTTTCATCGTTGTCGGACACGCTACTGCAATCCGAATCTGGCGGCGTGTTAATATACGGACTGACATAGTCTATCTGACCGTCGCTGTCGTTATCTGCACCGTCGTCACATTGAGCGGTCTGAGGGGTCGGTGGAGGGGGAAGGTTCCCAGGCTGGGGCAAGGGCGGCGGACTATTTCCGGTTATTGTAAGAATGAATGCCTCCCATGCTCCGGCTAATGGGCGGTCGAAATTAACTAAATCGCCACCGCCATTTTCGGCGACCATGTAACAGCATGCCGAACCGGCAAAGTTAACTGTTATCCCGCTGGTTATTTGTCCGGCCGAACCGTCTGATTTAATAATGGCAAGTTCTTCAGACTGGCCGACACTGCCGGCATCGGCGCTTAACCTCGATCCTCCGCCGTTTCGGGCGCTGAAGTAATAAGCGGCCTGGTTTTTGATCGCAACCTTATCTCCGCTTTCAAGGATGCCGCCGTTTAAATCAAGGAGAACAAAATCATTTGAACCGTAAGGATAGCCGACAACAGCGAGGTAACCGTAGCTAGAAGTATTGCCGTCATCTATTGAAGAAACGACTTGACCGCCAGAAGTCTGAAGATTTATGCCGTAGGGTATTGATCCAACCGGAATTCCTCCGGGATCCTGTAGCCATGACCAGCTTCCATGATCGGAGCACAAAACCTGAGTTTTATCCCCTATTCTAGTAGAAGATGAGAAAGCATCGGCTATTATTATGTATACTGTTCCGTCGGAATCGCTCGATTGACCTACGATTATAGAGTCTATGCTCAGTCGGCCGTTATTAACTCGGCCGGCCCTAAGTCCCGCTCCCCTTAATTCAAGAACTACCGCATCAAGAAACGTTCCCATATCATCTTCATTCCCCGGTCCGGTTTGGCCGTCATCAAGAGTTGTAGTATTTACGACAGTATTGATTGCAGTTTGAACTTGAGTTGAATAATTATCACTTTGACCCCTGTCTTGGCAGGTTGCACTTGTCGAGAGAGAGATTTTTATTGAGGACGTTTCATTGTCGAAAGATCCAAATCCTGGGATGGATGGGATAGACGAGAGGTCGTCGTCAGAACCGGTATATACCACTACTCCTCCATAGTTTATATGCTCATAAAGGGCTACTACTGTATTGGCCGGCACTAAGATTGATGAAACCGAATCATTTAGGATTGGGTTATTTCTTAGATCGGGATCGCTAAATGAGAATGTTTCGCAAAATCCCTGGTAATTGGCATCCGCGCAGACTGTTACTGAGCCGACCGGAGGCATCGGAGGTGTACTTGGTCCAAAATCAATAGAATCAAAATCGTCACCGTCGTAGAATGAATCATATTTCGTATTCTCTCGCGCAAAATCCTCTTGATCATAGTTGCTTGGCTCAGATAAGTTAAGAATTCTGGTCATTACCCTAGCCATCATACGGCTAATAAGCTCTTGCCACTCGTCTACATTTGTTATCCAAGCCAACTCTTCTTGTATGGTGGCGTATACAGCGTTGCTTATAACACTACCGGGAGTGAGGATATCTTTATAAATAACACACTGGCCAATATTTGATTTAATTAAACATGTGTTACCGGGCTTACCTCTCCTAGCTGTAAATCCTGTCGGCCCAGCTTCTTGGGAGTCACTTTTTTCTTCGTGAACTCTCTGTGCGGCTAACTCCCCCAAAGACATAATTAATGCCCCATAGTAATTGTTTTGGGGTTCGGCTAATCTTGTTAATGCGCTCCAGCTTCCATTACCGGCAAAATCATTCGTGTATTTTTGAAGCGTCCAGCCTTGAGGCATAGTACACCTAGATCTTTCGTAAAATGTATTAAGATTACCAACTCTCAAATTATTGATTGAATAGCTTTGGCCTCGAACTGACGTGCTTCTCAAGTCAGGTTCATTTGTGGCATTAAATACATTCTTTAGGTTAAGAATATTATTGCAAAGAGATGCCGATCCGATCATTGATCGGAAAATATTTTCTCCTCTATGCTGGGCATTAGTCAAAAATCTTCTCCAGTCGCGAACGAATGAAGGGCAAGCCCCCCTCTGCCAAGCAGGAGTTCTGTCACTGCAATCTCTTGCATCTCTGCCACTTGTTCTGGCAGTGCCGATCATTCTAGCGGTTATGTCATTCAATATCTGTCTGGCAAAACAACGGGCGGCAATATCCAAAAAACCTTCTCGTGTGTCGTTTGGGTTGTCGCCTATCGGTACAACTTGATCATAAAGCCAACTTCCGAACCGGAACCTAGTACCAGCCTGTTTCATAAATTCGCTGGCTACATGCTTAATTCCACTGACTATCTTGTTGACTAACACATTAGCTAAGACTCTACCGGTTGTACAACTAAGCCCACCGATGAGAGTTTCAGATATGCCCTGGGCGTTGGCAACTTGAGAAGAAGGCAAGCTAAAAGAAATAATAGATAAAATAACTACTATGGCTACCGGAATTTTTATTTTGTTGGCCATTCTTTATTATTTGACTTTAAATTCCTAATTTTTTAAAAAAGATTCAATAACTTTAGGCAGGTCTCCCAACATAGAAACAAATAAATTAAAGCCCATAGCCGCTCGGACGGGATCGTCCTTCCCTTGGGCAAGAGCTTCGTTAACTTCTGAAAGCTGCAAGATGTAGCCTATGAGGGCAAGATGTTCGTTTGACCAATCTGCCGGTACTACTATCTGCATTCCCTCTTCGGCAATAGAGTCGAATAATTCCTTTTGAGAAATAAAGTATGCTATGAATTTAGGGTTGGCCATACCCCCGTTATCTATAAGGCCAAGTTTAGAGTTAATCTCATCTGCCTCTTGGCGCAAAGCCTTAACAAATTTTTCTAGAACAACATCTATTTGTTGAAAATAAGCATCCTCGTTTTCTTTTATTGACTGACTCGTTTTAATTTGAGACAGGTCAATATTGGGGAAAAAAGAGGCAAGGCCTTCATCCATGACGGAAGCAGTCAGATTGTCTACTGAACTTTCGAAATTGGCATTCGAAAGTTTTAGTGAACCCTCAACAAGTCCGCCTAAGGCAAGATCGGCTACTTTTTGAGTTAAATTCATGTCGACAAGAGAATCGCCCGGTCCGGGTATTGCGGGGTCATGTCTGGAGGCCACCTCTTCTCCATCAAGAAACCCGTCACTATCGGTATCCGGATTTTGAAAATCTACGCCCCAATAAGATTCTTCCGAATCCGGCAGTCCGTCATGGTCACTATCGTCAGCTAGAGGAGGCAAAGGTTCGGCCGGCTCACTGAAGATCGCTCTTACTCCGGAAAAAACATCAAAAAAAGAAGAAACCGAAACAACAGCTACGAAAGCCAAAAAACCGATAAAAAGTTTGATTCGGTGATTCATCTTGACCTAAAACTTATCAATAAAATTAGTTTTATACTCATTTATTATATCATAGTCCCTTTTAAGGGTGGCTATGTAACTGTTCACATCTTATTTGGTAGGTTTTTGTTAAAATTTGCATAAGTTTATATATAGCCTAATTAGGCTGTAATTAGGCTATATTTTGACATATTTTATGATTTTTATAATAATATTGCATAGGTATTGATTTTTAAATTAAAATCTGCTATACTTAATGTATCAGTATAGAATATGAGTAAAATCATCAATAAAAACCTGCTGTTATCGATCGGAGATGCAACACAATTGCTTGATGTTAGCGCATCTACGCTTAGACGCATGGATGATAAAGGGATTATTGCTTCAGTACGCAACGTTAAAAACGGAAAGCGCTACTTTTTTAAAGCAGATTTGTTGAGCTTGAAATACAAGAGTTACAAACTAGTCAGAGAGTGGACAAAGCCAGGCCATCGAAAGATCGAGAAAAAAATTAAAGATTTCTATTATCCGGTCGAAGCAAGCTTAACGGGCAAGATAATTATGGAGAGGGCGTCGCTGGAGGGGCTTATATCAGATGAAGGGATTTCGGTAATTATTAATTCTGCGATGGAGCTGGCCGGTAATGTTTTCTATCACAATCAGGGTCAGTGGCCAGATATTGAAGGGGCATTTTATGTTCTGGACAGGATAGAGAGAAAGATGATTATTGCGGATCGAGGCGTCGGGTTGCTCAAAAATCTTAGGCTTGTAAAAAAGAACCTTGCCAGTCATGCAGAGGCGCTTAAGCTTGCGTTTACTGAGCAGATATCAAGTCGGGGCTTGGAGGGTCATCGCGGATATGGACTGAAATTTATACGCAGAGCTGTTGAAATGGGATACTTGAGGTGTCTGGTCTATCAAACCGGCAATGCTCGTCTTGAGATTCTGGCAAATGACAAAAATCTGTATATCGACGAAGTGGACAGCTCCGTTCAGGGTTGTCTGGCAATTGTAGAATTTTAAATAAAATTATGATAATTGAATTTATAAAATTTGGAGAAGATTTACATGGTAGACCGCAAGGTAAGGATGCATATGACTCTATTATTGCACGCCTCGGAGATATTAGAAGCGACGAAGAAATCATAGTCGATTTTAAGGGTTTAAAATCCTGTTCAACTTCCTGGCTGGACGAGGTTCTTACTCCGTTGCAGAATAGATTTGGAGATCGTCTAGTTTTGCGCAATGTCACCAACCTGTCTGCGAAGTTATCTCTGGATGTTCTTCGGGATGTCGGCGGGAAAAAATTCCGAACTGAGTAAGTAATCACAAAGGGCATCTTTGCAAACGCAAAGATGCCCTTTGTGATAAGTTTTTTTGTGTTTTTAAAGCCACAGAAAACCGGGAAGTTAGGGAACCGGAAAACCCGTTGGAAAAGCCGATGCCGGAGCGTTATCCTTACTGGTACCGAGTAGTCTGATTACTTTATATATTTCAAGGCCGGTGATGGGATCGAGTTCCCCGGATGCGGAGCAGTCAAAGCGCAGATTGTCAAAACAAACTCCCGTGTAATAGCCAGGTACTGGAACCCAGCAGGGTGTGTTAGCTAGATCTAAAACGTTTGGTGGAATCCTAATTCTTATACTATCTAGGGCGGTGTTTATTTCTCCTAGCGGAAATGGGGTAAACCCAAGACCAAGAGCCCAGGGTCCGGCTCTGTTTTCGGTGTGTTGCTCAAATATTCTGGAAATCCAAGGAAAGGCAATAACCTTACCACCCGGAGGAATTACCGTCGGGTTAGTGGGATCAAAAGAGCCGGTATAAGTAGGTACTGGCGGACCCACTATAATTCCTCTCCCGACCAAAGGGATAGGTACGGTTATAGGACCAATAGCTGGTGTATAGCAACCAAGGGGAGTACAAATTGTGTAAGCAAAAGTATACTCGTCGAACTTAAAGGTGCAAGCACGCTCACTCACTAGTATAGGTCCTCCAAATGAAAATTGATGAGGTGTGTAATCCAGTACTTGGGTGATCTTCTGAATAGATTGTAACCAGTCATAGACCTTTTTTACTATACAAAGTATCTTCCCTATAATAGGGATGTTGCAGCTTAAGTTGCTTGGCCCGGAGCTGACGGGGCCGTTGGGGAGATATGGGCCGGTGGAACCAAAGTCGGAAGGAGGCCTGTAAAACCCAGAGGCGTATTGGGTAATAATTAGAGCTAATACTGAAAAGAAGATAATTGTAACTAAAAAGTTTCTAGCCATTAGAATAAGTTTAGCATTTTTTTAAATCTGGACATTATAGAATTTATTATATTTTGAATAACTCCGGTTCTCTTTTCTTCTGTGGGGCTAACTAATTCAATGTATCTATCTTCCGGTGAAGAGGATAATCCAGGCTCATAATTTGAGTTTAGATTTGGCACCCGTGTTACCACTGGCGGCTGAGTAAAATTAATTTTTGAGGGTGTGGGTGTCCGCAATACCTGAGTTGGTGTTGGAGTCAGCTCAATACAGCTGCCATTTTTGGCTGATGATCGGGAACCGTATTTTGATTTACATATCTTGTCAGCTTGAACGCACTGGCCGTTTTGTAAAAAATATCCGGTATCGCATAGGCATAGATTTGTCTCAAGGTCATACGAAGAGTTATTACCGTAGAATAAGGGGCAAAATAAGGTTTTTAAAATAGGCAGGATAATTTTTCCTGACGGTTCAAAATTAGGTTTCCCATTGTCGGTTAAGCATTGTTTGTAGTTGCTGGTCTCCGTATCATATTCCTTCATTTGTTCGCGGCATTCAACTAACTCTCCCCTTCCTAATTCTGAATCGGCCAAGCTATTCTGGGAAAGTTTTGTGTAGAGTCTTCGATAGGAGTTTTCATCTATACAACGCAGTTCACTTGGCGGAAAACAGCCGCTCTCGGCCATAAAGTCGGATTCTGCATCAGCTCTGGCTTCTATAATCTTTTGACATTGCGGAACAGCGTAGATAGTGGATAGTGATGTATCAATCGTCCCGTCATTGCAGACTATGGAAGCATCCTTGTTTATTATTGAACAGTTGACCCCTCCATGGCCTGAGCATATTTTAGCTAGGAACTCGGCCGTTGCTCTTGCTATTGTGGCTGGGTCAGGGGTCGGGTCAGCTGCGAGGGAGAAGGTAACCAAAAAGAAGAAGAACAATAGCGACATAATTATCGGCAGTCTTCTTCTGAGCATCCATTAATTATAATATTTTTGACAGTTCTTGCCACTGGTCGAGAGATAATTCTTCTGCTCTCACGGTTGGGTTTAAACTAAGCTTGGCTAGAGATCTAATGACTTCTTCTTTGGATATCTTAAGATGTTTGGACAGATTTCCGGCCAGTTGCTTCCTCTTCCCTAAAAACCCAGCTCTTGTGATTTTAAAAATAGTTTCTGTTTGTTTTTCGTTTTGCGCTTTGCTTTTTACTTTTAATCTTATGATCGTCGAATCAACTTTTGGTACTGGCCGGAAGTTATTTTTTGAAATATAAGCGACTATTTCAGGTTCCGAATAATACTGAACCGATAAAGCGAGAAGATTTGTATGAAGAGGTTTTGCTTGTCCTGAGCTTGTCGAAGGAGCCATTATTCTCTGAGCAACTTCTTTTTGAATTGTCAGGACAATCAACTTTGGAGTTGGCCATTCTTCAAAAACTTTACGCAAAAAGTGCGAAGTGATGTAGTAAGGAATGTTACCCACCACCTTATACGATGGGTACCATCGCAGCTGCGATGGTACCCATCGTAATATATCTGCTTCAATAATTTCAACGTTTTTAGCGGTAGCATATTTTATTGAAAATTCATTTTTTAGATAGTTTACAAGTCGTCTATCTTTTTCAATAGCAATAACTTTGCCGGCCTTTTTGGCCAGCTCTTTCGTAAGGTTACCTGTTCCCGGACCAACCTCTAAAACTATATCATCTTTACTAACCTCAGCGGCATCAACGATTCTTTCAAGGATGTGGGGGTTTATTAAAAAATTTTGACCCAGAGATTTTTTAGGCGTTACCATATTTAGTAGTAAATTTTTTCTTCATTATCATCGCTATAATCCTCTATTATCTGCCAGTCGGCTAATTTTGCCGGAATCTCTCCGATAAATCTGGAGGGCAATGTTGCTGATGACGAACCGAATATCCGGCGATATTTTGCATAAGTTAGAATAAGATGTTCTTTGGCTCTGGTTATGGCCACGTAGCAAAGCCGGCGCTCTTCTTCCAACTCCTGAGGGTTTATCACGGTTCGGCTGTGAGGAAAAAGACCTTCTTCCATTCCGACAATAAATACGGCCGGAAACTCTAGCCCCTTAGAAGCATGGATGGTCATGAGTGTTATACGGTTGGGGTTGTCTCTTAGTTTATCTGTATGTTGAAGGAGCGAGACCTCTTCCAGAAATCTTTCTATCCCCTCTTTGCCTTCGAACTCGTCATATTTTGAGGCGACAGTTTGCAGCTCTTTTAAATTTTCTATTCTGTCTTCAAAATTTTCATAGTCACCTTGTTTAGCCAGACTGAATTCTTTAAGATATTCCTCATAGCCTATTTTTTTAATTATGTATTTTATTGTTTCGCGGAGATTCTTTTTCTCGGCAGTTTTAATAATATCGCTTAGGGTTTTGTAAAATTCAGAAACGGCCGTCAGCTGTTTTGAGGGCATCATCTTTTCCTTAACTGTCGCTTCAAGAGCTTTTAGTACGTTGGCTTTTAAGTTTCTGATTTTTTCCAAAGTTGATTTTCCGATTCCTCTTGCCGGTATATTGTATATTCTTTCAAGGGCCAACGAATCGGCTGAATTTACTGCTAGTTTTAGATAGCTGATGATGTCTTTAATTTCCTTTCTTTCGTAAAATTTCAGTCCGCCTACTATTTGATAGGGATGGCCGCTCATTATCAGCGCTTCTTCGATTGCTCGTGACTGGGCATGGGTGCGGTATAAAACGGCAAAGTCTTTAGGTGAAAATCCTTTGGCCAGAAAGTCTTCTATCTTGGAAACGACAAAACTGGCTTCATGGCGCTCATTTAGCGTTTCGATGACGGGGATTTTCTCGCCATGGTTATTGTTTGTCCAGAGAGATTTAGGAATCTGGTTTTTGTTTTTTGAGATTATTTCCTGAGCGGCGGTTATGATGTTCTTAGTCGAACGGTAATTTTGTTCGAGCATCACTATTTTTGCTTCCGGGTAATCTTTCTGGAAATTAAGAATGTTTCTGATATCGGCTCGGCGGAATTGATAGATAGATTGAGCATCGTCCCCTATTGCGAAAAGGTTGCGGTATTTTTTGGCAAGGAGGTTAATAAAAACATACTGATCATGGCTGGTATCCTGATATTCATCAACTAAAGTATATTTCCAAGTTTCTTGATATTTTTGCAGTATCTCTGGATTCTGCTGAAAAATTCTGATTGGTAAAACAATCAGATCATCGAAATCGAGTGAATTTAGGTTTTTTAATTCCTGCTGATATTTTATATATATTTTAGCTACGATATTTGGATAGAATTCCTGCGGTTCGTAATTCTCAGGAAAGACGAGCTGGGTTTTTAATTCAGAAATTTTATACAAAATTATTTTGGGATTAAAGCTCTTTGTGTCTATCTCAAGATCGGTCATCACTCTTTTCACAAGACTCAGCTGATCGTCTTCGTCAAAAATGGTGAAATTTCGGCGGTAGCCTAGCTGGAGAATCTCATTGCGTAAGATTCGGAGGCCGATCGAGTGGAAAGTGCCGATTAGCGGCATTATCGAACCTATCGAGGTTGAACCTCGATATTGAGGTTCAACCTCGAGGAGATTAAGAATGCGGCCGTGCATTTCCCCGGCGGCTTTGTTAGTGAATGTTACGGCGAGGATACTCTGGGGAGAAATCCCTTGAGACATCAGGTAAGCGACCCTATGGGTCAGGCATCTTGTTTTGCCGGAACCGGGTCCGGAAATAACCAAGACCGGCCCGTCAATAATCTTAACGGCCTCAACCTGCTTGGTGTTCAGATTTTCGAATATTTTATCAGACATTTTATAAGACTTTATCACGAATTTTAAATTTAAGACAATTTATCGCGAGGAGACTATACCCTAGGGAGGAAACACGCAGGCAAAATTGGCTTGGTTCTGCAATTTTGCCGAGTACTTAAGATTCGGTTTCTCGCTGGATAAAGGCGAAGGTTTTAGAAGCGTGCTTTAGCCGCTTCTGGAATCGCCTCAGAAACCGAATGTGGTCCGAGTCTGGGTATAGTCTCTGAGCGATATTTTTAAATTATTATGCTATATTATTTATAATGGTGACTATTTTCCTAGAGTATTTCTATTGGCATTTTACAGTCGCTCCTTTTGAGATACTCAAAATTGCCGGAGATTACTTAAAAGCCGCCAGACATCAGTTTCTGATAGTCCAGCATCTCAAAACCCTATTTTCTCCATGGCATCGCCAGAACCCATCAGATTTTAGCGTCAGACAAAAGACTTTCAGTGACAAGATAATGGATTCTGTCGCTGATCTTTATATCAGACTTATCGCCGCTGGAGTACGGTTGAGTATAGTTTTTATGGGCTTGATTTGGCAGGTTATTTTGCTCATCTGTTTTGGGCTGTTATTCGTTATCTGGCTGGCTTGGCCGGTAATAGCGGTATACAGCATCATGAGAGGACTGGCGATGCTGTAAATTTACCATTTACCAATTTAAACCGTATTTGTATATGACATTCAACTTAAGAAATTCGGAGATCTACAAGGCTGTTCTTTTCTACCGCTATTTTCCGGCCGGAATTTTAAAGTTTTACCGTGTTTTACTTTTTGTTCTCGCTCTCGTGCCGATTGGCTTCGCGGTTATTAACATGGCCTACGAAACCCAGATTTACATAAATGTCGGCTGGACATTTATTGTTTTACCTTTTGCTATTGCCGTCTCCATATTCGAGTTATTCGGCAATTATTATCTCAAATACCCTAAAGTCAAAAACACTAGTAATATTGCAGACTTGATTGAATATGAAGCGGCAAAAGTTTTTGACCGGGCTTTTGAGCTGTCTCGTGGACTTGGAGAGAAAGCTCTTTCAACAAAAACTTTGCTAACTGCCCTGATTGAAGATGGCATAATGGAAAAGCTTTTCATGAGAATTATTCCTAGCTTCGGTTCAATTAAGAAGCACCTAGAAGAGAATCTTGGCAGACGGAAACTTTTTTCTGTCAAATTTTCTTTATTTACAACTCAGGAAATTACCCCCGAAATTCTGGAGTTGCTGAAAGACGCTCTGGCTATTCGCGATAAGCACGGAAGCCGGAAAATATCAGTTCTCGATATCATGGCTTCGTTATTTGACTATAGCAATGAGTTCAAACAGTTTATTTTAAACCAGGATTTAAATAAAGAAGATATGGAGGAGCTTGCCGAATGGTACGAGCATATCTGGACATTCTGGAGAAACTACAGGAAGTTCTGGAGCTTGGAGAATCTTTTACGTCAGCCGCCGATCGGCCGGGATTGGATTTATGGTTATGCCCGTCACCTTACTGCTTTTGCAGTAAATTTGACTGACAAGATGGAACTTGCCCGACCTAAAATGCGTCTGATAAGAAGAAAGAAAGAGATGGATCAGATGGAACAGATTCTTGCCCGCTCGGGAGAAAATAACGTTCTTCTTGTCGGAGAAGAGGGTGTAGGTCGGGAAAATATAATTCTTGATTTTGCGGAAATGATTGCCAAGGGCCGGGCTTTGCCACAGCTTAATTACAAAAAGGTTTTTGATCTTAATTTATCGCTGGTTGCAAGTGCGTCAAAAGAAATTACCGATGTTCAGAATATTTTGATAGCCACATTTAACGAAGCTGTAAAAGCAGGCAACGTCATATTGGTTCTTAAAGATCTCCATAATTTTATAGGCGAAATCGGTGGGATGGGGAGGATTGATGTTTCAGAAGTACTGGTTCCCTATCTAAGATCAAGCAAAATTCAGGTGATAGCGATCACCAATCCTATAAATTTTCATAAATTCATAGAGCAGAGATCTGAGCTGACAAATGTTTTTGAAAGAATTAACATTGTCGAACCAAGCGCTGTACAAACGATCAAAATTCTAGAGGAGGCAGTGCCGGCATTTGAGTCAAAGCAAAGTATACTCGTTACCTATGGAGCGATAAAGGAAATTGTCACCGGAGCGGATAAGTTTATAAGAACGGCGCCATTCCCCGAAAAGGCATTTGATCTTTTAACTGAAGTTATCTCTCATGTCGTGAACCGAAAAGACCGGATCGTGACCAAAAAAGACGTACACGAGGTTATAAGTCAAAAAACAGGCATACCGCTGGGGCCGGTAATCGGAGAAGAGAAAGATAAACTGATTCGTTTGGAGGAGTTCATGCATAAAGAAATAATCGGCCAAGATCGGGCGGTTGAGGTTGTGTCCTCAACGATGAGGCGCTTAAGAGCAGGCTTTGCCAAGCGTGGCAAGCCGGCCGGAGTTTTTCTTTTCATCGGTCCGACGGGAGTCGGGAAAACCCTGACGGCAAAGATACTCGCTAAAATCTATTTTGGTTCCGCTGACAGGATGCTAAGGTTTGATATGTCGGAATACCAAAACCAGGAATCGCTCGATAGATTCATCGGTTCGGCTAGAAGTAACGAACCGGGACAGTTTGTGACTCAAGTTCGAGACAACCCATTTTCTTTGATTCTTCTGGATGAAATAGAAAAAGCGGATAAGAATGTCCTTAATATATTTTTGCAGGTTTTTGATGAGGGCCACCTGACTGACGCTTTTGGTAGAAGAATAAATTTTGAACAGAATATAATTATTGCTACTTCTAATGCCGGAGCTGATTTTATCCGCGACTTAATAAAGCAAGGACTAGATCCATCTATCGAGAAAGAGAAGCTGATAGATGTATTGATTAAAGAGCATCATTTTAAACCCGAACTGCTTAACCGTTTCGATGAGATAGTGACGTTCCATCCCCTATCGCAGGATCAGGTTGGTAAAATTACAATAATTCTTCTTGACTCTCTGGCCGCCAGGCTAAAAGATCAGGGCTACTTCTTTAAACCGACTCAAGATATTGCCGACTACGTGGCTAAAGCCGGCTTTGATCCCCAGTTCGGAGCCCGTCCGATGGAGCGAGTTATTCGAGATAAAGTCGAAAGCGCCATTGCCAAGAAAATCCTAGACGGAAGTATTAATAAAGGAATGGTCTTTGGTCTGACTACGGAGGATATTAAGTAAATTAAATTTAAATCAGTGGACCCGGCGGTAATCGTCCCGATAGCTATGCTATCGCGGATTTTTGATAAAGTCTGGAAAACCGCGTCTCAGCAATGTCCCGATAACTCTGGTGGGCCCATGTGGACCCGGGGAGAATCGAACTCCCGCCTCGACAATGCGAATGTCGCGTTATACCACTTAACTACGGGCCCACCAGAGTTATCGCGGATCCACGATTTATTAAAAATTTTGAAATGTTTTAATTAATTTTTCAATGGCGCTTCTTTTCTTCCAAGATTTAATTTTTAGTTCTTTTTCTCCGGCATCTTTAAGGGTATTAAATTCCTGTCTATAAACAACAACCTACGGAGCATATCTTTTCGTAGCTGGGACTAAAAACTTATTATGTTGTTTAACCCTCACATCAATGTTCTGACAGCTACCTATATAATATGCGCCATTTAGTTTAGATTGAAGGATATAGCAATAAAACATTTCAAAATTTTATAAATCGGGACGAATGCCGCGTAATGCCACTTTACTACGGGCCCTTGTTATTAATGAAAAACTCGGCTCATCTCTTATAGTCGGGCCGCCGTGAATCGAACACGGTCTTCACCCACCCGAAGGGCGCGTACTACCGGCATACTCCGGCCCGAATTTACTTTTTTCCCGTTGAACCAAACCCACCGCGGGTTTTTGAACTCATTTTATCCACTTCTTGCCACTTAGCTTTTGTGATTTTAACAAATAATCCCTGGGCTATTCTGGAGCCACGCTCTACTGTAACAGATTTTTTTGTGAAATTTAGCAAAACTATCTTGTACTCATCTTCATCTCCCCGAAAATCAGAATCCCCTATCCCAATTCCATTGGCCGGCATTAAGCCGAGTTTATGAGTTGAGCTTCGGACGGCCAAGATTAAAAAATGGTCTCTAGGTGTTTCAAGGGCGACATTTAATGGCACATAACCAACCGCCCCTGGATTTATTGTGGTTTTCTCTCTGGCATATAAATCAAAACCGGCCGCTCCGGCGGTTTTATATTCCGGCAATGGTAATTCTTTATCAAATCTTTTGATCTTGATTTTATCCATACTACACGTAGTATTTTTTCATTCTTTCCTTTTCTTCCTCTTCAACTGCTTTTTCAATTTTTTCCAAGGCCTTTTTCAATTCTTCCGGAGATTTTTTATCTAACTCATGCACCCTTTTCCTTAGGTATTCTTTTTTATTTTTTGTCGGATCATCCAGAACTTCAGCCAGGAGAGAGTTTAATATCAGGCCGATTTTCGGTCCCGGCTTGGTTTTTAATTCTTTCATTACGTCTTCCCCATTAACTTTCAGCATCTTTGCCGAGATTGGATCATGAGAAACTTTGTCGATTATGTATTTAAGGTGTCTGAGCTTATATGGCACGGCCTTCGGGGTGCCCGAGCCAATTCTATCGGCTTCTCGTATTTTGATCAGGTCTTCCATATTTTCCGGGCCAACATTTACCATCAGCCTTCTGACGGAAGATTCAGTAACCTCATCGACGTTGTAGTAAAAAAGATGATAGCGGACCAACTTGATGACTTTTTCTGAAATATCATTAGGGAATTTCAGTCTTTCCATTATCTGAGCGGTTATTTTACCTCCGACTACGTCGTGGCCATAGAAGGTCGAATATTTACCGTCCCCTCTTTTTGTTCTGGGCTTACCTACGTCATGGAACAATGCTCCAAGGCGGACGGCCAGAGAATATTTTTTATCGGCTGTATATTTAAGGGCTCGAGTGTTATGTTCCCAGACAGTATATATATGATGTAAGTTTTGGCCGACATCTATCCCCTCTCTTAGCTCAGGAATAATATGTTGAAGGAGACTTGTTTCTTCGAGAAGCAGAACACCTTCGTATGCATTATCCGATTCTATTATCTTAACGAATTCATCTCTTACCCTTTCTTTTGATATGGCTCTCAGCCATTCAGAGTTGTCTTTTACTGCCATGAGCGTCCCTTCTTCTAATTTGAAATCTAACGTTGTGGCAAATCTCACTGCCCTTAATAATCTTAACGCATCTTCCATAAATCTATCCTTAGGTTGTCCGACGGTTCTGATAAGTTTTGACTTTATATCTTTCTGGCCATTGAACAAATCAACTAGCTTTCCTTTGGCATCCATAGCCAGAGAATTTACGGTGAAATCTCTGCGTGACAAATCTTCCTCTAGCGTTTCAGCAAATTTAATTTCATCAGGATGCCTTTTGTCGGTGTACCTACCTTCAATTCGGTAAGGAGTAATCTCGACAATTGAAATAGCACGGTCTTCTGAGCTTGTCTTTACTCCGACCGTACCAAAGGTATTCTCATACACATTGTCAGGGAAAATTTTCTGAATTTCTTCAGGCTTAGCATTAGTAGTAATATCCCAGTCTTTTGGTTCTCGATCCATAAGTAAATCCCTAACGCATCCGCCCACAATATAGCCTTCATATCCGGCCCTAGATAACTTTCCTAATATATTTTTTATTTCTTTCGGTAGAGTCATAACAATTGATAAATTAGCATTTTTCTGGTATTTTTACAAAGAATTTACTATTATGCCCTCGTAGTTCAATGGATAGAACAAGACACTCCTAGCGTCTGGATCCATGTTCGACTCATGGCGAGGGCACAGAGTATCGTAGAATACAGAGAAAGGGGCCTATAGTGAAACGGTATCACGCGACCATGGCATGGTTGAAGTCGGGGCTCGACTCCCCGTAGGTCCACTACTTCGCTCCTCGCTAACGCTCGGAGCTACGAAGTGCCGAGGGCACTATTGACTTTTTAAACTGAATATGGTATCATATAAAGTAGCTGAGAAGCTATTTTATATTACATTAACCATGTTTATTAAATACACAATTTTAACCCCGATTTTACTAGCTTTTTTAAGTCTTTCTTTGGTTTTTGGTGCGTTGCCTGCCCATGCTCAAGGTGCACCCTCATTAAGCGGTGAGTCTGCAAATGTGGCTGGTTCTCGTAATGCTACTTTAAGCGTCTTTGTGAATTCTAACGGCGGCACTACGGAACTTCACTTTAAATACTGGACCGGCTCTATATTCAAAGAAAAAATCTATTTTGGCGTAAGTGGAACGTCCAGAGTTGAGGTGGGCTTAATTAACTTACTCGAGGGAACCACGTATTCCTATCAGGTTTTTGCCAGGAATTCTTATGGCTCAACTACCGGAAGTACTAATACATTTACCACCTATGGAAATAGCGGATCGGGTAATTTTAGCGATTCAAACAATACTAATACTTCTTCCGGCTCCGGTATTAATACTTCATCTTCGCAGGGTGCTCCCCTAGTGGCTACAAATGGTCCCGCCTCTGTTTCTACTAATTCAGCGGTTATAAACGGCAGTGTTAATCCTAATGGAGCTTTAACAACTTTTTGGTTTGAATTTGGGACTACTCAAATTTTGAGTCAGACTACAACCATTCAGTCTGCCGGAAGCGGAAGTTCTTGGTTGCTTGTAACCGGCAATTTATCGGGTCTTGAAAACGGCAAAACATATTATTATCGGACTGTTGCCCAGAATGTCTATGGTGTAAATCGAGGTGAGGTTAAAAGTTTCACTACCGGAGCTAATGGATCTGGCTTGAGCCAATCATCTAGTAGTGGTCAAGGCCAGGTTCTGGGTGCAGTGTCAGGGAATGGAAATGGAAATGGTTCGCAGGCATCAACTAGCACAGCTACCTCCGGCAATGTTGAAACCTCAATTAATTCTGGAGTAAATCAGGTAAATCAGCGGCCATCTTTTATATCTCTGGAATACTCCTTGGCCGACGAAGGAGCTCTGGTGGTTGAAGCTGATAACGCCAAGCCTAAACCGGGAGAAGAGTTCAGCTATACGATAGTTTATAAAAACGACGGCACTTCTTCTTTTAATGAGACCGCTCTAAAAGCTATTGTTCCGATTGAAGCTGATTTTGTCAGCGCCAGCATTGAACAGGTTAGAGTATCCGGAAATGTCGTTGAATTTAACCTAGGCCATATTTCTCCCGGAAGCCGAGGATCAGTTATAGTTGTAGTAAAAGTTAAAGAGACGACTAAATCCGGAGCTAATATTATATTTACTTCTGTTCTGGGGTATAAAGATAGATTAGGAACTCAGCTTGCCACTACCTCATATCTAACTGCCATTGTCGAAGAACTTGATTCCGGTGAACAAGTTTCTTTACTTGGCTTTCTTTCCGATTCGGCTTCAACTTGGCTGGTAGTTCTTGGCCTCATTGTCTTAATCGCTTTGTTAGCATATAAATTCGTATCGATGAGAAATGGCAGAAATCAGGACAAAGAAAAAGATATTTATGGTTTTGTTGGAATTCCTCCGACGTTTGAGAAGATTGATCCACCGATGGGCCGGTCAGATATTTTTCAACCGGTTAAGTAGTTGATGGGCCCCCTCCCCAGTTTTAGAAAAAAACTGGGGAGGGGGCCCATAGCTCAATAGCGCAGAGCGTCCGGCTCATAACCGGTTGGTTGCAGGTTCGACCCCTGCTGGGCCCACCACCCTTCTTTTAGAAGGGTGTAATTGTTCTTTTAATCTTTGGGAGGAGGAGATGTATAGGCGTATCGAATCGAGCGACTGGATGAACCGTCTTGATTTGTGGGAAGCTCTATGTGATGCCGGCTTGCCGGTGCAAAACAGGAAGTGGAAGCGCCTCGAAAACAAGAGTGCCCGCTTCTTCTTTACCGAGGCTGGGTGGCAGAAGTATGGTCACAGAACTTTGAGCGCACTTCGTTCCATGGGTGTGATTGCCCGAGTTATCTCTCTGAAAGAAAACGATCCTCGACTGAACGTGATCTATCACGATAAGTGGCAGATAAACGTACGGTTTGGCGGTCGTAAGTAGCTTTCTTGTGCCGGGGTGTATTGGAATGGCAGACAAAGGGGGCTTAAAACTCCCTGTCCGAAAGGGCGTATCGGTTCGAGTCCGATCTCCGGCATTTCTCTCTCATGGGTCGCTAGCTCAGCGGTAGAGCACCCGGCTTTTAACCGGAGAGTCGCAGGTTCGATCCCTGCGCGGCCCATTTCTCTTTTGCGAACCAGTAGCTCAGCTGGATAGAGCATCGGCCTTCTAAGCCGAGGGTCACAGGTTCAAATCCTGTCTGGTTCGCCAAGCCTCTCTTCGGAGAGGCCTTTTCTTTATGTGGGGGTAATGATATTTTTAATTTGAATTAAGTTTAGTCATAGGGAGGGTTCGCCTAATGGTATGGCACTGGTTTCGAAAACCAGCGGGAGCAATCCCTTGCAGGTTCAAGTCCTGCACCCTCCGCAGTCAACATTTTTTATCGAAAAATAAAAGGGGTCAGGTCCCTTTTTCTTTTTCTATAAGAAACTCACGTTGGACTTGGATAACGTGATATTCCCGGTTCAAACCATTGTAAAAGAGTCGAAATCTAGTAATGGTCGGTTGGGACCTGTCAAAAAACCGCACTGGCAAAAGACAAACGGGCGACTTCTCGTCCATTAGCCCTACTCTGTTGCGGGGGTTGAAGGACTTACATTCCGCAATTATGGCAGTTTCCGGCTATTGGCCATTTCAATTTGTTAGGACTTGGTAACGTCATTCGGAGTTTCTGTCGTGCTCCTGTTCTTTTATTACTACGCCATTATCTAAAGCGGAAATGGCCATAGGATAACCTGCAATAGTTTGAGAGACGAGTTTAGTTGGACCCGATGAAGGAGCGATTTCGGTAAAAATAGACCCAGTCGAGTCTCTTGCTTGTACAGGAAAAATAAACTCGGTTAATTTATGTAAATGATCTGTCTCAAGTTCTGCTGTCCGATCCGTCATTTCTTTTATTCTGGCACCAAAGTTTTTTATATTTTCTTCCTTGTCTAAAGTGATTTTAAATTGATCTAATGAATCTAAGAATTCTTTCGAAAAATCCATAATATTCAATACCATTTTGTTATCAATTTTAAGCATAGGACCAGGACCCTCCTTACTTACTCCTCCCCTTGGAAAATAGTCATGAGCTAGTCCATTTCTAAATACGTCCCAAAGTATGTTTATGTCATAATCTTTCTTATTAAAGCATTCATCTATATATTTTTTTACATTATCTCTATAGAGTTTTCCATTGCCCGTAAGAATACTTCCTAAGAATTCTATATATGAAAGGGTACATAGAGCCAAGGGGAAATTATTACCATGATTTCGCATGGAGTTAATATCGCTCCTCATCCAATGATTTACATAGCGTTCGTAAAATTCTTCTTTTGTAATCATTTATATAATTTCAATCTCGCTAGAGAGATCGCTGAAATTAACTTCAAAAACTGAAATAGGTTTTACCGGGTTTTCACATATCCATTCCATAGCATGAGCATTACCGGTTCTCGGTGTAAAATCTTTTCTATCCAAAACATATATATAGCTCGTTCTATTTTTAGCATCCTCGATTGCCTCTTGGTTAGCAGTAAATTTTATTACAGCATCTTCTATTGTATTCGCCGACACGCTAAAACTGCTCCTGCCATTAACTACTATTGCCCTAAAAATTGCCACCTCTAAATAAGGAGTGGCTGATACTGATGACGGCCCATCTTTAATTGGCTCTGTTTTACCTTTTGGAATAGTATATGACTGACGAGGCTCCAACTCCTTTATATCTTTAGCTGGTGAACCATGGAATAAATATTTGTCCTCTTTTTGAAGTTCGATTAATTTTTGTTTTGAATTACTCATAATTATTAGAAATTAACAGAAATTAGGTAAATTGAACAGATAATAAAAACAAAGAAGCTCCGCACAAGACGAAGTTTGGAACTTCTCTGTGCGGAGCTTTTAACTACCGCTTACTACTTCGACGCCCAGGTCTGCTTGATATCCTCGAGGACCGAGAGGAGGTTTTTCTGGTCGTCCTCCGTAAGGGTCCAGAGGACATCGTTCTGGAAATCGAACCAGGCGTTGGTCAGCGAGAAGGAACGAAGTTCAGGCTTGTTGCCCACTTGTGCCTTGACCCTGTAATCGAAATAGGTCCCTTCCTGCAGACGCAACTTGTGGTCTGCGAGCTGCTGCAGATAGGTCTGGTAGTCGGCGAAATTGAATCCCTTGCCGGCCACCATATAGACACGGACGTCGGCGAACTGACGATAGGTTGACTGCGATGTCATGCCACCGCCCGCGCTTAACGTGGTCTGCGCCGATTCGACATTGATCGTCGTTACACCTGTCTCGATCCCTTGGGCGAAGATTCGCTTGAGGGACTTTGATTGGTCACCGACCTCAAACTCCGTGGAACCCATGTAGTCGTACTTGAGTTTCCCGTTGCCAAGTTCGCAACGCTGAATGAGCCATGGTGTCTTCATTGTTCGCTCCTCCTGACCTAAAAGGCCTTGAAACTGGTTACCGCTTTAATCGTGATCACACTCCTGACCGAGGCCGGCCAGTAGTTGTTCTGCTTCGGCTTCATCAACTCTTCCGCCAACTTGGCGAGATACTTTTCGTATGCATAGATCTGACCTCGTCGCATCGAATCGTATCGAGGATGGACCGAGAACCAGATGTGCTGTTCCTTCGGATGGAAGTTGTGAACGACCACCTGGCCATTACCGAGATAAAAGATACTCGGTGGCTTCTCGGCTCCATCGGGAACATCGTCCTCTTTCCAGGGAAAGAGCTTGTCGACTTCCTTGATGGAACTTCGAAGTGCATCCAGATCGGGGTTCTCCAGCGGTGGTTTGAACACGAAAACAATCTCGCCCTTCACGCCGTACCGACGATCTTTCATCTCCGCAACTGCCTGTCGAATCTTTTCTGTTAAGGTACTCATCGAGATACCTCCTGAGTGTAGGTTGGGGAAATCCCAACTACCCCGATATTATACCATATTTTTATACCCCTTGCAATAGTAGTGATTTTTTGGTATAATATAGAAACACACTGCTTTTTAACATAATATCTAGTCTTCTTCCTGCAAAGTCCTTATATCCAATGTGAGTATTTTGTAGGGAGAAGACCTTTCTTTCCTCCCTCTCAGCGACCTACTTCGCAGAGAACACAAACCGCACAAACCGTCACGGATAGTAGGATCCTGACATGCAAGTGGTCCAGCGGTTGGACCAGGAGGAAAGTCATGTTTCAGTACACAATCGAAGCAATAATTCGGTCCCTGGAGGTGCCAGTATCCACTCTGGCAAATCCATACACCCCCACTCGTCAGGATTTGACTGATCTGAGGATCGTGGAAATGATCATCAGTCAGCCACTTCTAAAGGGTGGGCTTCGTAAGCATTTGTCGGAACTCTCGGACGAGGATTTTCTCGCCCAGCTTCCGACAGAACTTCGTGATGAGCTCAAGGATCTGATCAGCGACTACGATCCTAGCCACTGGGGAATGCGTGACGCAATTCTTGGTGCGGCTCATTGGTACCAACTGCTCAAGAATGACAAAGAGGACGGCCAACGGAAATACCTCCATCCTGCCGTTATCGACCATTTACGAGCCGTCGGCTATCAGGATCACATAGCCAGAAAGATCGTCGCCGCCGCAAGTGATCGGTTGGCCATTCATGCGGTACGCTGGATGAAAGATACACTTCAACGAGAGCTCGAAGTAAATCCAGGGAGATCGAAACGTGGCTTCGACGTTTTCGAAGAGGTCAGGTGCATTCAGGCTATGCTTGGTTGTATGTTCCGTGGCATCGTGGAGGAGGGTCGAGAGAATCACCTCAGCCAACCCATGATCCAACATATGCTCAAGCTGAGAGGACACAGGCTTCCTTCGGAAGCCAACCTGAGTCACTTTGGAGCAATTCTCGGCTTCCTCGAAGCCGCTCGATTGAGCCTCGTGAATATCCCGCCACCATTTATGGTGAAGTGGTGAAGTAAGCCCCGACAGAGAGCCCCGTGTAGAATGCACGACCTCTGCCGGGGCTCTTTTATTTCAACAAAAAACCGACGATCAGTCGGCTGCTTCATTAGACTCCTTATAGAATCTGGGAGCATTTCGGTGGGTATACTGGTGCATGAGGAAAATCATTCCCCAGACATTGTGCGGTTAGGAGACGAAGAGGATATATAATCCACTGCAGGCTATAGATTACAACTGATAGCATTAATGCGTAAATAATTTTTAGAATTATGCCAACCCAAACAATTATCAGGTCAAACATTTTTATCTTCTCCCCTTGATAAATTAGATTGATATCTTTCCCATTCTATCCAGTCATCCACACACGACTCAACACATGGATCAGTAATTTTGCAGCATGTCGGTTTGGGCGGTTCTTTTTCTTCAAGTCGTTCCTCTAATCGAAGAAAGAAACCGGGTCCTTTAGATAAACTCATTATCGTACTCTCACTTTGGTTAATTCTTCAGACCAGAAATTGGTTTCAGGATGTCCGGGAATTCGGAGATAGATTAGGAAACGATGATGCCTCAGATGTCGTTTTAGTCCTCCCATGTCGTAAATATTTTTGACTTTACCGACTGTATTGGCTGGCAGATATTTTGTTGACGCATCTCTTTTGTCTTGAGAATAATCGGCAGTCCGTAATTGGACTAAGTCGGATAACTTCAGACCTGGAAGCATCTGCTTTGGAGCAGAACGAGGAATTGATTTGATGGTCATGACTACTTTGTCTCCCTATTTTTCACATATCCAATAATCATCAGGGCAAGTCGCGGATGTGGACGAGCCGTTCCGTTTGCCCAACGCCTTACTGTCGATTTAGCTACTTCAAACTCAGAAGCAAGTTCCGATGCAAAATCAACTGTAAGGTGGTCGTTATTATCCATAAGATGATTAATTAATGTATCTTGTAATTCTCGGTATATTTTCTCCTGAAGAGCTGAGACGATTGCTTGTTCTGCTTTTTGAGCAGGACGAGAATGTCCATTTGCCCATCTGGTTATGGTACCAACCGCCGTCCTAAACTCATCGGCGAGTTCTCGTTCGCTTCCAGGACGATAATCCAGATAGGATTTTAGTAATCTTTGGAAATAGCTATCTTTTTCTACGTGATCGGCCATGACAGCTCCTTGTTAATAATGCTGGATATAGGGTAATACATTTCCGAGCTATAGGCAACATTCGGAGTTTCTGTCGTGCTGATAGGTCTTGAGAAAATGCTTAAATTAAGCTACTTTCAGTAAAAATAAGAATGGAAAATAAGAATACAAAACCTTTTTATCAGGCCCTACGGGAGGAGTCTGTTCGCGATTGTCTGAGCAGTAGAACTAGAAATATAGCGCTAGATAGTTTTACTGTGACACCAGTATTTGAGGAGGAGTATGTCGAATATCTTAAATTACACCCCGCCCTCCTTAAAATTTATAAAAAATGGATCTTGAGCCAAAAACCAGCTCCCGGCTACTCATTAGATGATGAGGATTTTTATAATTTGCGAGAGGAGATAATAAAAAGACCGGGAGAGGAGGTCTTAACGTTTTTATTGGATATATTAATTCCCGGTCTCGAATCTAAAATATTAAAAAATTTAGAATATTGGCGTGTATATTTAAGCAATGACGAGGAGACATTAAAGAGGCTAACCTTAAAAGTCCTACTCGAAACATTAAAAATAAACAGTAAGGAGTATGTTAAAGAAGAGGGTTATCCCGATTTTGTTGTTTCATTTTTAGATAAATTTCAATACGTATCATTCAGTTTTCTTAATCTAAAACATCTTGAGCTATATACCATTAAATCCGATGATAAATTCAAAAAATCATTCGAAGAAGAGTGGAAAAGACTTTGCTTATATCAAGATGGCTTCTACGGATTTGAAGTTTTACCCCTACTTCAGTGGGATGATTATTTTCGATATTTAAAGTTACCGTTTAATAATAAAACCTTTTCTCAACTAAAAAATACCAAAGAATATCAGCAAGTTAATAATTATATAGTTGCCATGGCATTCTTTAAACCCTTACCCCATCCGAAATTGGGGCCGGCATTTCGTGAACAGCTTTTCTTGATGTATGAGCCATTATTAAGATCGGGTATTAATCAGTACGAGAAACGATCGGGGACGTATTTTAGCGAAGATAAGAAGGCAGAAATGACAGAGTGGATAAAACAAGAAATAGCACCAAAATTAAAATCTTTCGATTTTTTCTACGCATCTGCAAAAAAGCTTGAAAAAAATTTCCACGAACCTAAATTATTTTCTCTTATCGGTCGCGGCGGATTATTAACCCGGTTGGGTTTAGTTACAGATTCAGACGAATATCCGTTTACCGCATTTTATGAAAGAGCTTTAAAAGATTTAATGCGCAAAAAGCTAGGAGGCTCGGAATATGAGGGTGATTCATCTATATTTAGTGAGGAAGCTTTAAAAGATCTAAATCCAAAAAGGCTAGGGACATCCAAATATAAAAGTAACACATCTCTGTTTGGCTTCGACGACATATCACAGAAAGATATAGATGAAAATCTAGGAACATTGTCACCCTATGATCTAAAAGATAAAAATGGGGAAAAAGTGGGTTGGAAAAGAGATACATTCATAACTATGACCGGAGTTTCAAGGACTACTCTCAAAAGATGGGACCTAAATAAGATCTTGAGTCCCCGAAGAGTTGGTTTGTATCGTTGTTACACAGAAGACGATTTCAATTCAGCTCAAGAGCTAATTAAAAAACGCAGCAAGTATCGCCGGAAATAAAAATATTTAATAAAGACCAAGACCCCCCAATAAGGGGTCTTTTAGTTTTAGCTGACAGATGTGGACCCATTATGTATTGAGGGGAGGCAGCCCCTATAAGCATATGAATAAGGATCCACATCAAAAAGAACATTTCAGAACCACAAGTTTTTATCTTGCGGTTTTTCTATTTGCAAAAGGAATTGAGCTACTAAATATCGATAAGATTACTGATCCGAGACGATCGGCATTTATCTTTAATGATTCTCCAGAGCGAATGACGCTAACGGAGAGTTTTAATTTTGGCAGAGAAAATAATTCCGAGGTGATGGTCGATTCAAGGAAGCTAATCCAGTCAATAAAGATTTTAAAGGAAAAACTTTATCAAGATAACTTTTAAAATGTTACCACCAGAAGCCATAAAAGAATACCGGGAACTATACCTTCGCCATTATGGCATTGAGCTTTCCGTTGAAGAGGCGGCACTAAGGGCCAATAACTTAGTGAATTTATACAAAGCCGTTTACATTAGTGGCAAAGAACAAAAAGAAAATGAACCAAATACAAAACAAAACTGAAAATATTGATTTGGATTTTTTGAATTATGCCTGGGATTTAGAAAAACAATGGCGAAGTGTTCAGCCGAAACTTTCGGATAGTGAGCTACTCAACATATTTCCAGAAGCCCGAGAAATCATACCAGAAAAGATTGCCGAATGGCAGGAAGAAGGAGATAGGGTGGCCGTCATTATAAAAAGAAAATTGTCAGTAATTAGCCAAAAATCAGCTCCAGAGAATCAATGGTTCTGGCGGGAGATTGTAAAGGTATTTGATGGTCCGGAGTTATTAAAAATAAATCAGAATATTGAGCGGTTGAAACGATTAAAGTCGGTAAGTCGAGGTCGAGTCCCCAAAGGACGGCTTACCGAGGAAGATATAGAGAGAGCGAGGGTAGCACCAATAGAAAATGTAGTTAATGGGCAGTTTAAAAAATTAGGAAATAAATCAGTTGCCTTATGCCCCTTTCATAATGAGAAAACGCCTTCATTTTATGTTTATCCTGAAAATCGTTTTCACTGTTATGGATGTGGCAAAAAAGGCGACGCAATCAGTTTCGTTATGGAATTAAACGGTCTCAAATTTCCTGACGCCGTAAGATTTCTTAACGGAATTTAAAATAGAAATGGCTTGGAAGAAATTAATTAAGAAGTCAGATATTTGGAACTTTGAAGAGAATGGTGATTTAGAAGGTGAATATGTGGGCGTTAAGGAAAATCAGGGCAAGAATGGTTCCAATATGTATTTTGTCAAAAAAGAAGACGGTAAAGAGGTTTCGTTTTGGGGGAATACCTTGCTCGATAATCACTTAAAAGAAATGGCTGTCGGAACGAAACTTCAGATTAAGTTTCTTGGTTTCGTTATGTCCGAGAAAACCGGCAGAGAATATAAAAACTTTGAAATTGAAACTTGGGAAAACGATTAATCTAATGACCGCCTTTGTAATCAGTTCGGGTTCTTGTAGCGAAAGGCTTCCAGTGAGTCCCCGCTATCAAGGATCCGAACTGGAGACGGTACTCACTGACGATGGAACAAGATTATACAAAAGTAGAACCTCAGATTGAAAAAGAGTTTCAGAAAATTGAATCTGAGATTAAGGATAATAAAAAGGATCCTGATGTTGAATTAATAACCCGACACATTGAGCTTGAGGAAGTATATCAAGCTTTTGAGAAAATCGGAGCCGTTAGCCGTGAAGTAATTGATATTGCAATGGCAATTGCTTACTCCTCGCTTAAATCTGACCTTGCTGATGTGCCACTTTGGGGTGTTCTTGTTGGACCACCATCATCAATGAAAACGGAGCTCGTTAAAGCACTTCGTGGATTATCGCATATCTATTATCTCGATACCCTGACAAGCAATCCTTTCTCGTCCGGCTATGTAGCTCCTAAAGGTCGTAAAAGCTATGACCTATTGGATGAGTTGGATAATAAGTGTCTTGTCATTCGAGATATGACCACCCTATTTTCCTTAAACGAGGAGACGGTTAAAAAACTTTTAGGAGAACTCGTCGCAATTTACGACGAGGAATTTGCCAAGTTTTCTCCGACAAGAGGACTGAAGTCATATAAAGCTAAGTTTTCTTTATTAGGATGTATCACTCCGGCAGCATTAAATAAACATCGCCGATATATCGATATGATCGGAGCCAGATTTTTGTTTATCAGGTTGCCAGAACTTACTTCTGAACGGGAAAGAAAAGGTTTCGGTATCGCTTGGCAGAGTGAAAAGCGTAAAGGATTAATTAAATATGCCCGAGAGATTATGTATTCATATATAACCCAAATTGATGGCAAAAATCCAATCCTATTGCCGGAAGATGTAAATATTCAGGAGATATTAAATGGCTTGGCGGTATTGGTATCTAGGGGGAGGGGCACTGTTTTAACCAAACAGCAGTCATTCAAAGATGATGAAGGCAAGGACAGAACCTATTACGAGGTCGAAGATGTTCAAGTCGAGGAACCTTGGCGGGCGTTACTTCAGCTAAGGGGGCTGAGCCGTTACTTAGCCATAGTCCGGGGCAAGGAAACTGTAACCACGGACGAGATGAAAACATTAGCTGAAATCGGTCTTTCAACAATGCCTGTTGATCGGGCCGAAGCCGTCCAGCAGTTGTTTAAGCAATTAAATACCCGCCCTTCCTTAACCAGTAAGGAGTTGCAGGCCTTGTTACCTCATCGGTCTCATAGAACCTTCCAGCGCCTGTTTAAAGAGCTCGAAGCGCTTAAAATGGTTGATGCCTACAAAGAACCTGATGGCCCACCTAATCAACCGTGGCATTGGTTCCTGAGAGAAGATATTCAGAATGCCCTAACCAAGGCATACGGCATTGAGAATATGCCTCAGGTGGAAGAAGAGGTAAAAGAACTACCCCCACCAAACTTATTTGACGCGACAGAAACTCCGAATGATAGGACGGTAGAGAACACCTTTTAAGTGATACATTCGGAGTTTGTGTCGCGCTAATAACATAGGAAAAATGAGCGAAATGTCAGAAAAAATTAAAAAATAACTAAAACCAAAACTATGGAAAATACAATAAATAATAAGGAACAAATAATAATAGATTTTGACTTCATTCAAGAATTAGCAGGAGAAGGATACCTTGAGCGAAATCTGACCGCTGAAGAATTAGAAACTATCTTCTATAAAATCTCGGATAACTTGTGGGAATTTATAGCCAGAACGACAGACGAAGTTATTGAGTTCAACGAATTACTTGAAGCAAATAAAAATGCCAAAAATGTATTCCCGCATTATAAGGTTATCTGGAAAAATGAAAATTCCTATCAAAAAGAATTTAAAGAACGAGGATGCTTTCTTACATTAGATGATGCCAAACATTTTATTCACCACGATTGGATATTACCCGAGGACCGGTGGAGAGTTTACAAGGTCGATCAAGATAAGTCGGAAATAGAAGTCTACAAAGTTAACTAGCATGAGCGAAATATCAGAAAAACAAATTATTGCTAATCAGCAGAATGCCCTTAAATCGACAGGTCCAACTTCAGATGATGGCAAATCAATCAGTAAATTAAATTCTTTGAAGCACGGCATTTTATCTAAGTCATCAATCATTACCACCGGCGACGGTGAAGAGGATTTAGAAATGTTTGAAGTTATCACCGAAAGATTAGTCGAGGATTTTCAGCCCATCGGATTAGCCGAGGAAATGCTCGTAGACCGCATTATCAGCTCCTATTGGCGCTTGCAACGGGTTATGAGGGCTGAAGTAGGCGAAGTCAGGAAATTGCAGGATAGTCACATGATTAATAGTATTACCAAGCGAGCAGAACAAGAGAATCAACACCAGAAGCTTATAGATATTTTTCGTTCTAAAAGGTTTCAGGCATCTTTCGGTATTCAAAGTTTAATTGGGCTAGTTGAAACTGCCGAGGATGAGGTTAAAAGCCAAGGTTTTATATCTGATGAAACTATAGATCTTATCCATAATCAGTTCGGTGAAGAAGGAAACAATTTTGCTATTATGGCTGCGACTATGAATGTGATGATGAAGCAGGAGGAAATAGATGGTGAACCTTGTCTGGTTCCGAAAGAAGCTGCCAAGGAGGCTTTCCTTAAATTGGTTCAGGAACAAAAAGAATTATTTGGCAGTTTCCTCAAAAACATTGAAGAAAAAGAACATCTCGAAGACGAAAGTGACTTGATGGCAAAGAGTATCCCGGATGATAAAACTCTCGAAAAACTTACTCGTTATGAGGCCTCCTTGGAAAAAGGTCTTTATAGGGCGATACATGAATTACAAAGATTGCAGTCGCTTCGTCGAGGTGAAAGGCCTCCTATACCATTCGCCATCGACGTAGATATAGGCAATGACCGGTAAAATGGGTTCGTTTCGCAGAAATCAATTAATCCTATATTTTACTCACAAAATGTGGTAAAATATAGCAAATTTATGAAACATACTAATACTGACAGGGTTAAATACTACATGTATTGTCGTAAGAGTTCCGAGGATAATAAGGAGCGGCAAATGCAGTCCATTGAATCTCAAGAAAAGGAGCTAAAGAGATTAGCCGAGGATCAAGGACTCCATGTCGTTAAGATTTTTAGAGAAGAGAAATCAGCTCATACTCGCGGCCGAAAAATATTTGGAACTATGATGGCTGGACTTGAGAGAGGAGAGGCAAATTCGATTTTAACTTGGCATGGAAATCGTTTGGCCCGGAATGCTTTTGATGGTGGTTGGATTATTACTGCTATGGACGAAGGCACTGTCAAAGAAGTAAAAACAGTAACCAAAACCTACTATAACGAATCTGACGATAAATTCTTTTTACAGTTAGAGTTTGGTATAGCCAAAAAAGATTCAGATGATAAAAGCAAAGTTGTTAAAAGAGGTTTAACCACTAAATGTGAACGAGGTTCTATGCCCGGTGTTGCTCCGGCAGGTTATCTAAATACTCCCGAATTAGCCGGTGGTTCAAGATATATCAAAAAAGATTTAGAAAGATTTGATTTAATTAAAAAAGCTTGGGAGCTGATGGCGATGGGAACTTACAGTGTAAGGCGAATTCAAAAAATGATGAATGACGATTGGGGTTATAAAAGTAGAGCTTCCAAAAGACAGGGCGGTCGCCCAATGTCTATGAGTACGCTATATAAAATATTCAACGATAGTTTTTATTACGGCTATTTCGAATATCCGAGAGGCAGCGGTAGTTTTTATAAAGGATCTCACGAACCAATGATAGGCGAAGAAACTTTTAATCGAGTTCAATTCTTATTGGGAAGTAAGCTAAAAGCCAAACCAAGGAAAGATAAAATGTTTACTTACGGTGGTGGGATAATAAAATGCGGGGAGTGTACCAGCCAGATAACCATTGAGGATAAATATAAGAAACAAAAAAATGGCACGATCCACCACTATATTATTTATCGTTGCACTAAGAGTAAAAATCGAAACTGCACTCAGCACGCAATCCAGGAGCATGTTCTAAACGAGCAGGTTGCTTCAATTATAGAAAAAATTGAAATACCAACTGATTTCCACGAATTTGCGATGAAATGGTTAAAATCTGAAAATGCTAAAGAATCAGAAGAACGCGGTCAGATTTTAGCTACTCAAGAAAGAGCTTACGACCTATGTCTTAAAAAGCTGGATGGTTTAATTGATATGAGAGCTGCCAAAGAACTAACTGAACAAGAGTATCTGACTAAGAAATCCGAGACATTAAGAGAAAAAGAGCGCCTAGAGAACGGGATGCAGAATATTGGGAAGAGAGTTGAACACTGGCTCGAACTAGCTGAGGATGTATTTAGGTTTGCCGAAAATGCTAAGAAGAAATTTGATACAACCAAGGATCTTCAAGTGAAAAGACAGATACTTTCGGTTTTAGGTTCGAACTTCATATTAAAAGACAAAAAGCTGAGCATTTCCTTAGATAATGTGCTTTTCCCACTCCAAATAATCTCGGAAGACCTAAAAGCCAATAATTACACTTTCGAACCGCTAAGTAATGGCTCTATTACAAGAAAAACAGACACTTTTGTGTCTGCTTCTCCTTCTCTGTTGCGGAAGTGTTACGCAGTTGGCACCAAATAATAGCTGATATTATTAGGTTTACAGAGTTTATGGGCACACCTATTTTAGGGCAGGCCTTGTAAGATTAATCAGCTCTAAATAATAGTTCATACTACGGACAATTATATGCTTTTCGCCAGCCAGCCGTCACTGCTTCCTGCTCGGTGCAGAACCATTGCTCGCCGCGTGCTTCGTCTATTTTTGTTACGTTATATGAGGCACAACCAATTACGTGATATATTTTCTCGCCGTCTGAAGCTATATTGCCTTTAATATCGCAAGACGAGGGTGGCTGTGTCTGTTGCGGTGTAAACGTTGGTGTGGCTATTGGTGTGGTCGTTTGAGTAACAACAGGACAGCCACCCCAAAGCCCTTTGTTTTGCTCTCTGGCTTCGCTCTGGGCGCTAGTAAATTGGTTTTGGTACTTAATGTCAGGTGGATAGCTTGAAGCGTAAGCATAGCCCTGTTGTACAAGCTCAAGATTTACAAAAGTATTTCCAATATAAACGTAGCGCAGTAAGCGTCCGTATTTATCAGCTTCACTAACGTCTTTTTCAAGGCGTACCTTTTTATTTAAAACCAGCTCTTTATTTTTATTAGACGCTTCAACTCCAAAACATTGAACCGGCTTTCTTGGGTCAACAGTTTCAGGTGTATCTATACCGATATATCTAATTCGTTGCCCACCCTCAATTTCAATTGTATCGCCGTCGATTACTCGGGTTACTAAAAACAAGTCGGCTTGCTCGTTAGTATCTTGCTGATTTAGCGGGGCGGCCTTTGTAGTTGGCGCTGCAGTTACAGTTGTCTGTGGCTGCTCATTTTTTAATTCAGTTTCAGGTTTTGAGGGTGCAGTAGCACCAATACCGATAAGGGACACAAACATTATTCCACCAAAAACTAGTCCAACGAGTTTTCTTGTTGGTAGTTTTATGCGAGTAAATAGAGACGGTTTAACAAGACCGGCGACTAAAGACGCAAAAGAGACTAGTAATAATATAAAAAATAGATTTGCCATTGGGGCTGTGTTAGCTTTAATTATATCTTAAAATAGTTGACTTACAAAACCAGGGTGCTATTATCTGCGTATTAACAAAGTTGCCCGTCCCAAAGGGCACAAAATACCTTAGTGTTTTACTGCACGTTGCCCACGGTGAAGTTAATGTATAAACACGGAAATAACCAAAACCCGTTATCATATACCACTTAGTACGGAACCTAGCGGCACTCAATAGGGGTCAATCCAATCTTTTGGCAAAATAATGCCTAAAACGGCCTAAGTACCCAGGTAGTAAACACATAAATACGCGTTTTTTGCGTGCGTTTATGTGTTTATCACCTGGGTTTTTTGTTTAAAACAAGTTTGCAGCCCCATTTAAATACCCTCAAACGGCGGGGCTGCTGCTTGGGGGTATTTAAATTTGAGAAATAGAAAGTTAAATAAAACCCTAGACGATAAAACGGGTGAAAAAGAAAAAAATAAGCAGCTTTATGACGCTTGTCTTGCGCTTGCTGAATTTATCTCGGAGTACCGGCTTAAAAATCCTGTAGATAAAAATACCAAAAACATAAAAAATTATGAGCAGCAGCCCAAATAAAATTAAAAATTGGATTAATTTTCAAAGAGATATTTTGTCGCTCTATCGTAAGAAAGTTATAAGCCGCAATGAGTATTTTATGTATCTGCACTTACGGCTTAATTGCAGTCCCTACGGGGTAGCCGTGACAAGTATAAGCGATATAAATAATGACGTTTTTGGCGGAAAGGTTAGCGGGAACTACGTTAACAAATTATTACTGTCATTACGGGGTAAAAAGTTGATATGGTATCAAGACCGCCAGGGTAGCAAAGGTTCGTTTGAGGTGAACTTTGGTGATTTTATAATGCCTAATAATATTATCAGAACATTGGATAAGTATTTTAATCCCGAAATGGTCACGAGTGAGGACAGTACAAACAGCCCAAACCAGTCAGAGGTTAAACCCGAAGTTGAAGCCGCTAGTCACAAGTTGGAAAAGCAAAAAGACGACATTTTATCTATGTTTTCTTTTCCTTTCAAACCCAACCAAGTCAGAGGTTACAATACGGATACTCATACCCATAAGAAAAAAGATAATAATACTCTTAATATATCTTACGATATATTAAGAGCGGCAAAGCCGCCTTTTAATAAACTAAATAATCGTAATCTTTTAACCAATAATGGCTTTTACCCACAAAATAAGGACGAGGAAAGGATTTGGCTTATAGCACAAGAGGTTGAGGAACAAGATATGAAGTTTTTACTTTCAGTTCTCGATAAACACGGTTTAAAAGTAATAGAGCAAGCTTACAAGCATTTTGACGAACTAAAAACAAAAGAAAAAATTGATAACCCTGCTGCTTACATAAACAATATTATCCGAAGATTAATCCAGTGAAAATGAGGTTTTATATGGGTTACTTTGAGTAAATTACTAAAAAACGGGGGAACAAAACACATATTTGTTAGGTAATTAGCCATTTTTTATCAATTTTAAATACCAAAATTAACCAAAATATTAATCTTAAAACCTCTGAACCCTAAAATGTGCTATAATAACTACAAATTAGAGTTGCCTAACCCCACAGGTTTTTTCTTGTGGGTATGGCAAAAAACCGTTCGACATATTAACCCCGTCATAGGGCGTGTCGAACGTTGCAGGTCGAAAGGCCTGTATGCGCCGCAAGGCGCACCTGTGGCGGGTTTTGTGTTTAAATAAGCCCGCCCAAATAGTAGTGTAATGTCGTTAGGTCGAGCGACATAAAAATAAAAAATAATTTAAAAAAATGGAACAACAAACACAAATGTCAGGTACAGGCTTGGGGTCGTGGATTCAAAAATACAAAAGCTGGAGCTTTAGAAAAAGGGTTACTGTAACAACGATAGCCGTGACTATTTTTATTGGCATAATTGGTGCTGCTACAGACGATAGTAAAAATATCTCACCAGTCCAAAATCAGCCAGTTAACACCGTATCCCAGCCAACAGCAACCCCGACAGCTAGTCCAACAATGTCTAAAGAGGCAGCACAAAAAGAACTTAATGAGGTAATGGACTTAGCAAAACGAGCTGGTTTAGTTATCTCTTACGAGTTTTCCGACAGAGCGTCCGTAGTATATGCAGGTGCTACGTGGTATACCCAAACCGTTGCATTTAAAAAAGACTTTATGGCAAAAATAGCCACGCTTAAAAAAGCTATTACTGGCTACCAGCATTTTGAAGTAAAAGACGCTTACTCTGACGAAAAAGTCGGCGAGGTTACGTCGTTTTTAGGTGATATAAAAGTATATAAATAACCAGTGCAAAATAGCCCCAGTAAAAAAGCTAGATAAAGTGAGAACAGTATTGGATTTTTATTTATAAAAATCCGTGGAAAGCTCAAATAACCTTAAAAGTAATGAGCCCACTAGCTTTGCGACCTTTCAATTCCGAGATAAAGATTTTAATGAGGTAGAGTTTTTTACGCCCTTTGGACTAGAAATTAAATGCGATAACGGTTATTAGAAAGGATAAATTGAATAGCAAAATGAAAACACGCGGAATAATTTATTGTAGGGTTTCGTCACAAGACCAAGTAAAGGGAACAAGTCTTGCCAGTCAAAAAATCGCTTGTTTGGAATATGCTGAACGCAATGGTATTTCTGTTGATAGGGTCTTTATTGAGGAGGGGGAAAGCGCAACGGCGGCTAATAGAACTGAGCTTACGAAGGCTTTAGCCTACTGTTGCGAACATAAAGATAAAATTAATTATTTTATTGTATTTAAGTTGGACAGGTTTTCTCGCAATATGATTGACCATTATGCGCTTCAGGCACAACTTTTAAAATATGGCACCGTTTTATATTCCGTAATGGAGCCAATGATAGGGATAGGGGCTACTGGTAAGGCAATGGAGGGTATGTTAGCGACTTTTGCTCAATTCGAGAACGACGTAAGAAAAATGAGGTGTGAGGGTGGTATGCAGCGAAAAATAATCGAAGGTATTTGGCCTTGGCAGCCACCCATTGGCTATATTCACGGTAAAAAATTAAGTGACCGACGGAAAAATAGTCCTGACGAAATAGACCCTGAACGTTTCTATTTAATCCAGAGGGGCTTAAAAGCATTTGCGCGCGGTGAGCACACCATTACAACGCTTACGGGAGCATTTCAAGAGTGGGGACTAAAAACGCGGACAGGTAGGCCTATATACAAGCAACTGGTTGAGAAAATGCTTCGCGACAAATATTATTCCGGTATCCTAATAAATCCGTGGACAAGTGAGGGGCACCAAGGGCTTCACCAGCCGGCAATCTCACCAGAGGAACATAATCAAATACAATTTTATAAATCTGGTTTGTCTAATAATGCCACTAAACCCCGATTAAAATTAAACCCAGACTTTGTTTTAAGGGGACTTGTATCCTGTACGTGCGGAGGTAAATATACTGGCAGCTGGCAGTCTGGTAGGAGTAAACGGTACTCATACTATAGGTGCAACACTCGGGGGTGTCAAAACTATAACCGGAATATATCACGCGATAAGCTAGAGGAAATATTTGTCGCATTTCTGAAAAAAATTAGTCCCACCAATGATTTTTTAAATATTTTTGAGACAGCCGTTATTGAAGTATGGAAAAAAGAACACGATAACAGTCAGAGATTAAATACTGTCTATGAAAAAGAGCTGAATAGTTTACTAAATAAAAAACAGCGCCTATTGGACCTGCGAATTGGTGGCGAGATTAGTAAAGAGGAATTTAGCCGCCTAAAGGACGAGTTGGATAATAAAATTACAGGCGTGCAAATATCGTCTAACGAAACAAAGCTTGACGGGTATGATATGGAAACTGCGATAACTTATGCAACAAAGTTTATGCGCAATATCTCTAGGCAATGGCAGGATATGGACCCAAAACAAAAACAGCGATTCCAACGTCTGGTGCTACCAAAGGGTATTATCTTTGATAGAAAAACAGAAACTATTGGCACCGCTGTTTTGTCGCCTGTATTCACGCTTTCTCAAGCATATTCAGGCAATGGGTCTGACTTAGTTGCGGGGCCGGGATTCGAACCCGGAACTCAGGGTTATGAGCCCTGCAAGATGCCATTTCTCCACCCCGCGATATAATTAACCTTACAATAGATTCTAATACACTAACCAATAAAAATCCATTACAATCAGTTAATTCTCCTTGCTTTCTCTTTTAATCTTGACCCGATCATTCTTTGTCAGATATTTTTTTCTTAACCGAAGAGACTGCGGGGTTACCTCCAAAAGTTCATCGTCTTCTACGAAATCTATCGCTTGCTCAAGCGAGAGCACCAACGGTGGAGCTAATATTATTGCTTCGTCAGCGCTTTTCGAACGCATATTAGTCAGTTCTTTTCCTTTGCAGACATTTATCTCCAGATCCTCTTTCCGGGAGTTAAGCCCGACAATCATTCCTTCGTAAACTTGCGTTGTCGGAGAAATAAAAACCACTCCCCTGCCCTGGGCTACATCTAAACCGAAAGCAACTGCTTTGCCGGTTTCTGAAGCAATCAAGGCGCCGTTTCTGATTCTGGGCAAACTTCCTTTCATCTCACGATAACCAAGTAGGATACCGTTGATCACCGCCGTACCCCTAGTGCTGGTCATGAGATCATTTCTCAATCCAAGAAAGTTTTGAGTACTTATATTGTAGACCATTCTTGAATAGCCATTGCCGTGATTGATCATATCAATGAGGTCGGCTTTTCTTTTGCCAAATTCGGTTGTGATAACCCCGACATGCTCTTCCGGAATATCAACCGTAATTTCTTCGAACGGCTCCATTTGTTTTCCATCCATTTCTTTTACTATTACTTCTGGTTTTGATATTTCTAGCTCAAAGCCCTCGCGACGCAAAGTTTCAATTAGAATTGCGAGATGAAGCTCTCCCCTGCCAGATACAAGAAAATCCGTTCCTCCTAATTCTTCAAGGTGCATGCCGATATTAGTTTCTACTTCGCGGTGCAGTCTTTCTGAAATCTGTCTTGAGGTAAGCAATGTCCCTTCCCTACCTTTAAAGGGCGAGGTATTGGGTCCAAGCTTTATTCTTAATGTTGGTTCTTCCACAGTTATCGGGGGTAAAGCTTCTGGAGAAACTGCATCAGCAACTGTCATACCGATATGAACGTTGGGTACTCCAGTTAATGCCACAATATCCCCTGCCGATATCTTCTCAACTTCAGTTCTTTTGAGGCCGTCGAATGTAAATATTTTTTCTACTCTGCCGATATTTTTATTGCCGGTAAAATCAACAACTACAACGGACTGACCTCTTTTTATCTTACCTCTGGCAATTCTTCCGATGGTATATTTGCCCTGATAATTATCCCTATCTAAATTAGTAACTAAAAGTTGAAAAGGAGCTTCTGTGCTAACTTCTGGCGCAGGAATATATTCTATTACCTTTTTAAATAAAGGTTCGAGATTGGCCGGTTCATCTTTCTCTTTCTCGGTTGGTATATGATCCCAAGCCTTTCCTTCTCTGCCGATAGTATAGATAGTCGGAAAATCTAAGTGGTGTTCATCTTGCGAAAGATTTAAAAATAAATTAGCTATCTCGTTATTTGTCCGTTTAATGTCCGCCCCGGATTTATCTATTTTATTTATTACTACAATTATTTTAAGGTTGGCTTCAATAGCTTTTTTAAGCACAAATTTAGTTTGGGGCATCGGCCCTTCTTGTGCGTCAACCAGAAGCAGGGCTCCATCAACCATATTCAATGTTCGCTCAACCTCTCCTCCAAAATCAGCATGGCCGGGAGTATCAACTATATTTATCTTTATTTTCCCAAATTTAACTGAGGTGTTTTTCGCTAAAATCGTTATTCCCCTCTCCCGCTCCAAGTCATTTGAATCCATTATTAAATTCTGACCCAGTTCTTCGGCTTTTGCATGAAATGTGTTTGATTGTTTCAACAGAAAATCCACGAGAGTGGTTTTTCCGTGGTCAACGTGGGCTATAATAGCAATGTTTCTTATATCGGAACGCTTCATCCTGTACGAAGTGGCCCTTGCAGTGCATAAAGGTCAAGTGTTTGCCATTCATATCTATGCAAGAACTTTATAATTATCCCGTCCAAGGTTTTTACCACTTCGTACGGGATTCATTTCAGTTGGCGAAATGGAGCCCCGACGTAATGTCGGGGCTCCATTTATCGTTATCTTGATTATATCATTGATCTTCTAAAAATCAAGTCGGGAGGAGACGTTTTGCTTACTGAAGCTCGATCTGGCCTAGCTCCATTGATCCGCAAAATATCGGAAGTCGTATGGGAAGTTCTGTGCTTGAAAGCGTAGCCAGAATCCAAGCGTGAGCATCAAGGCTGTACTCACGGCCGCCAATCTTTAGAACGCGCGCTTTATCTGAAGCGGCGTTATCAAGCATAATCTGAGTATTGTTTTTGTAGACTACGTTTGAAGGATTAATACTCATACAATCAGCATCTATAGCAAAATATCGGTTTTCTTTGTCTAAAGAAACAGCCAGAGTATAATAGTTTGGCAGTTCTTCAAAGATAAGTTCAGGCGTAGATTCTACAGTTATTTTAGGGGTTGGTGTTGGGCTAGGTTCTAGGCTTACCGTTGGAACAGGTGAAATGTCTGGACTGGTATCCGTGTCGTTCTTTCTATTGATAAAAACGAATACCATCAGAAAAACCGCCGCCACAGTAATCAGATAAATATATTTTTTATTCATTGATTTATAGGTTGATTATAGCACGTCAGAAAATATAACTAAACCGTGAGCTAAATACCGCCAAGTTCTTCCAAGATTTTCTCATAGAGCTCTACAGCCCGTTTGGCCTCGCCGTAGCGAAGAAAATAATTAACATCGTGAACTATTTTGTTTCGTATCTTATGAGCCTCCCAAAGTCCCTCCAGATTTGCTAACTGGCCTTTCTCCACATTAGTTAGCCTTTCGCCCATGGTGTCACCGGTAAAACCCGCCGATTTAAGAAGGTTATCAACGAGCTTATCAGCCTCTATAAGTGCCAGTTTCCACTCAGCTTCACTGGATGACTCAATATGTCTGACCACCTCTTCCCATCTGGATTGACTCGCTCCTCCATATGCGGCCTTGGGAGGTCTTATTAAAGATTTAGCTTTTAGCAGTTTAAAGCGTGACAGTTTTCTAAATTCGTAAATAAAGTAAAAAGCAATTGCAAAGAAAATAACAGAAAAAATTACTGACGTCAGCTTAAGGCGAATTAATATTTCGGCAATATTAGCGTCAAAGAAATTGATTAGTTGAGCCATGGTTATGGATGCTAGGTTTAAGATTTAGGATTTAAGACCTGCTCAAGCTGGTGAGCAGCTCTAAGGATTGTTTCCTCATCGAACGGTTTGCCGATAATTTGGAACCCAACCGGCATATTACTGTTATCGCCCCGGCCGCAGGGAATTGATATCCCCGGCAATCCGGCAAGATTAACCGGAACGGTGTAAATATCGGATAGATACATTGAAAGCGGATCAGCCGACTTATCCCCTATTTTAAAAGCTGTTGTCGGTGCAGTCGGTCCAACAATTACATCCACATTCTTAAAGGCATCATCAAAATCTTTTCTTATGAGTGCCTTAACTTTTTCGGCTTTCAGGTAATATGCGTCATAGTAACCCGAGGATAGGGAGTAGGTTCCAAGCATTACTCTTCTTTTTGGCTCCGGTCCGAATCCCCCAGCTCTTGACCTGGAGTATACATCAAATAAGTTCTCGCTGTTTTTTGATGAGTATCCGTACCGAATCCCGTCATAACGAGCTAAGTTGGAAGAAATCTCAGAAGACATAACAATATAATACACGGCTATGGCGTATTCGGAATGGGGCATTGAGATGTCAATTACATGACAGTCCATCTGTTTTAATTTTGATATCCCCTCTTCAACCCTATCTCTGACCTCGGTTGAGACGCCTTTGCTGAAGTATTCTTTAGGTACGCCGACCCTGAGCCCTTTTATCGGCCTATTCAGATTTTCAGTAAAATCATACTCAGGCATATCAACCGTAGTTGAATCAAACTTATCCTTACCCACGATAGAATTCAAGACAAGAGCCGCATCGTATACATTCTTAGTAAGTGAGCCTATCTGGTCCAAAGAAGAAGACATGGCTATCAGGCCGTGCCTTGAAACTCTGCCGTAAGTTGGTTTCAAGCCTACAACACCGCAAAAACTGGCCGGCTGACGAATAGACCCTCCCGTGTCAGAGCCGAGAGCGAAAACACAGAGGTCGGCTGCTACCGCTGTCGCTGAACCGCCGGAAGAGCCCCCGGGAACACGGCTATGGTCGTGAGGATTTTTAGTCGGACCAAAAGCTGAATTTTCGGTTGATGAACCCATCGCAAACTCATCCATGTTTGTCTTTCCTAAGAACTGGACTCCTGACTTTCTAAGTTTCTGGATTACAGTCGCGTCGTAGGCAGAAACATAATTTTCCAGGATTTTAGAACCGGCAGTAACAACGGTGCCTTCAATAAGAATATTATCCTTTATAGCACACGGAACATCGGCAAGCGGAGTTTGCGACTTGAAAGCTGAGGACTGAAAGTCAAAAGTTGAAAGATAGGCGTTAAGCTTTTCGTTCTTGAGACCAATACGCGTCAAATAATGCTGAAAAATTTCTTCAGGCAAGAATTCCTTTTTAGCTATGCCCCCGACGATATCTCTGATTGTGTAATTTCGATTCACGGAATATAATTGCGAATTACGTGTTACGTATTTTAATTTGTAACAGCCGAATCTATCTGCTCAAAATTGATTTTACTTTAATAAAGTTATCCTGCCTATCGGGCGCTTGATCGATTAATTTTTTATTCAGATCTCCATCTATTTTAAAATCTTCCCGGTACTTATCCGGCCGAGTCGAATTAACAATACCCGTTGTTTGGTAAAAAGGCTCTACTTCTTCGGTATTCACCTTATTTAACTGTCCGATATAGTCTAGAATAGAGGATAGTTCGTTTTTTATCTTTACTTCCTCCTCCGGACTAATAGCGATTCTGGCTAGGGCAGATATCTTATTTACGGTTTTAATATCCATCTATATAAATTATCATAATCCCCGGTGTTTATAAAGGAGCTTTATTTTAAAATTATTTTTCGCTAGAATTACACAAAAAGATACCTACTCATAAGCGTATATGATCCTAATAAAAAATATATCAAAAACGTACGATGGAATCACTAATGCCGTCGACAACCTCTCCCTTACGATACAGTCAGGTTCTGTATTTGGCTTTTTAGGTCCCAATGGAGCCGGCAAGACGACAGCTATAAAGATGCTTGTTGGAATAAACACGCCGGACGCCGGCAGTATAATGATCGGAGACGAATCTCCTCTCGCTGTCTCTACAAGGGAGAATATAGGTTTTATGCCGGAAGAGCCTCACTTTTATGATCAGCTTACGGGCTTAGAGTTTTTAGAATTTTCTAGCGACCTTTTTAAAAATAGCCGCGGTAAATCCAAGACAGAACTCGAAGAAATACTAAAAAAAGTTAATATTTACGAAGCAAGGCACAGTAAGATCAGAACCTATTCAAAAGGAATGAAGCAGAGGTTGGGTTTTGCCCAAGCTATTGTTAACGACCCGACTTATATATTCCTGGATGAACCGCTGGAGGGCCTCGACCCGATAGGAAGAAGGGAAATAAAAAAGATAATCGAGACGATAAAAGAAGAAGGCAAGACTATATTTTTTAACTCTCATATTCTTGCCGACGTTGAGGCTCTGTGCGACCAGATAGGTATTATACATAAAGGCAGGCTTATTTATTCAGGACCGGTAAACCAGTTTAGAAAAGACATGTCCCTTGAGGACCAATTTGTTAAGACGATTAAATCACTATAAATTTTCCTTATGAAGAATACATTAGTTATTGCAAAAAGTACTTTTCGGCAGACTATCAGAGACAAGATTCTATATGGTATTGTAGTCTTTGCCTTGATATTTCTCGGTTCAACAGTTGTTTTAGGTTCACTATCGCTCGGAGAGGAAGTTTTTGTGATAAGAAACCTTGGCTTAGCTGGTATTTACATATTCGGGCTTATTATCACCATATTTCTTGGCGCAACAATAGTTTATGATGAGGTGGAAAAAAGAACTACTTACTTTTTGCTGTCAAAACCGGTAAGTCGGGCCGATGTAGTTATGGGAAAGTTTTTAGGGCTGCTTGCGGCAGTGAGCATAACCACTTTACTTATGCTAGGAGCTTACTTACTGACCGTTGTTTTAAGCGGGGGCAATTTTGATTACTTATCAATTGGAGCAGTATTTCTCCAAATTATGGAAATGGCGGTTTTAATTGCGATTTTAATACTTTTTTCTGTTTTTACCACTCCCCTAGCGGCAACGATATACACCATATTAATACTCTATATCGGCCATCTGTTACCGCTGATAAAACAATACGCTTTAAACTCGGGATTGGTAGCAAAATATATTCTCACGGCCGTTTATTATATTTTCCCTAATTTAGAAAAATTTGACATCAGGAACCTGATTGTTCATCAGATACAGGTATCTTTTAAAGAGTCGGCTATTTCAGTGGGCTACGCCGTAATATATGTAGTTTTAGTTGTTTATTTAGCCCAACTGCTTCTAAATAAAAAAGAGCTCTGATGCTTTCCGTTCTATCAAATATGGCAAAGCCGTTGTTTATAGTTATGCTTCTGGCAGGAGTAGCTTTCTCTCAATATTATTTCGATATTGAAAAAGAAGATCGTCCCTTGGCGCCCCCGGTGATACTACCGGCTCAGGCAATGAGACTCGGCAACCTTGGGCTCCATTCGGCCTCGTCGGTTTTAATGTGGATTTACTCGATCCAAGAGATGGCTACTTGGCCGAAAAAGATTCCGGAATTAATCATGACAGTAACCGATATAGATCAAAAATTCAGCTATCCTTATGCTTTTGCAGCCCTTGTCTTACCGCCGCTGGGATTCCAAGAAGAAGCGTTTAAGATAGGCATAAAAGGCTTAAGGAATGCCGATCCGGATTGGCGGATCGCATATTATATGGCCACCTCTTATCATATTTTTCTAAAAGATCGCAGTAAGGCGACTTTATATTTTAACATTGCCGCAGATACTCCCGGGGCACCGGAGAAAATAAAATCAATATCTGCCAGATACGGTATAGCCGGTCACCTGGAAGAGACCAAGAGAATATGGACCTCAATTTATGAGACTTCTGATGACGAGATTGTGCTTGAAAGAGCCAAGCGCAATATCATCCATATCGAAATAGTAGAGATACTAAACAAAGCCATAGCAATTTATAAGCAAAAGTATGGTTTCTATCCTAAATCAACGGACGATTTGGTTAACGGAAAAATAATTAAAAATGTACCGATAAGTCCTTTGGGGGTGGAATTTTCGATAGGAAATGAAGGAAAAATACTCATTCAATAAGCTTAAGGAGCCCCTTCTCGTCTATAGTTTTGATTCCGAGTTTCTTGGCGTTTTCATATTTTGATCCCGGTTCAGATCCGACAATAACGTAATCGGTATTTTGGGAAACACTGGAAGAAATATCTCCGCCCAAATCACGAATTCGGTCTTTTACTTCATCCCTGGTCATTGATTCGAGAGATCCGGTAATTACAAATGTTTTCCCGGTAAGCTTGGTCGATCCTTTTATCCGCTTCTCTTGCCGAATAACCACGCCGGCCCTTTTAAATCTGGCTATAAGTTTTTGGTTGTAACCTTTCTGAAACCAATCATATATGCTCTTGGCAACAATCGGCCCTACATCAAGAATGTTTTCAAGCTCTTCGGCTGAGGCTCGGGTAAGGTTTTTAAACTTTCCAAATTTTCGAGCAAGGGCAAAAGCTGTTTCTTCTCCGACATGTTCTATACCGAGAGAATAAATGAACTTCTCCAAAGCCACCTTCTTTTTTGACCGAATCGCATTAATGGTGTTTTGGGCAGATTTTTCAGCAAAACGTTCCAAATTAAGTAGGTCTTGCTCTTTGAGGCTGAATAAATCGGCTGCGTCACGGATAAGCCCCGCCTCCATTAGCTGGTCTATTATTCTGGGGCCCACTCCGTCGATATTAAAGGCCTTTCTTGAAACAAAATGATAAACAGCCTCACGCTTGATAGCCGGACAGTTTTTGTTTGTACATTTAAAGGCGACTTGGCCTGATATCTGTTCTACCGGACTATCACAAATGGGACATTTCTTGGGCATGCGGAACTGTTTCTCCTTGCCGATCCTGAGCTCTTTAATAACCTGCCTGATATCGGGTATGACATCTCCTGCCCTTCCGACAATTACTGTATCCCCTATCTTTACATCCAATCTTTTTATTTCATCGAGGTTATGCAGGGTCGCCCTGGAAACAGTAACCCCCCCTATATTTACCGGCCTTAGAACGGCCACGGGAGTAAGAGTGCCAGTCCGGCCGACTTGCACAATAATATCTTCAACGATTGTTTCTGATTCTTTCGGCGAAAATTTGTAAGCGATTGCTCCTCTTGGTGCTTTGCCGACGACCCCTAACTTTTTAAAAGTCTTATTGTCATTAACCGCCACGACAATGCCGTCTATTTCGTAGTTTAATTTCTCCCTGTGTTTTTCCCAATAGTCACGTAACTCCTGAACGGCCTTAAGATCTTTGCAGAATTTATTATGAGGGTTAGTCTTAAACCCAAGCGCTTTCAGAATAAGATGCTCCTCTTCGTGAGTGTCCTGCCCAATATCTGTTTTAAGGGCATAGGCAAATGAATCCATCTTGCGGGATCTAGTTACTGAGGGATCGAGCTGACGAACCGACCCGGCGGCAAGATTACGGGGGTTGGCATAAATCTTTAGCCCTCCCCCCTCCTGCTCTTTATTAATCCGGTCAAAGTCCTTTCTGGTAATAAATACCTCTCCCCTAACAACTAAAGTTTTACCAAGAGCCTTTTTGATTTCAGGAACAAACCGTTCAAGCTCCTCTTTCTCAAGATTTTTTACCACCTCTTCTTCACTCAACAATTTCAGCGGAATTGCCTCAACAGTTTTAAGATTTTGAGTGACGTCTTCGCCGATAATGCCATCACCTCTGGTCGAGCCGATTTTTAGCGTCCCCTCTTCGTAGATAAGCTCGATTGCCAAGCCATCTATCTTCAACTCAGCGTAGTATCCTCCCAACTTTTGTTCCGCAAAATCTAAACGGGCTAACCCGTGTTTTCTATCAACGCCGATAACGTTGGCCATTCGTTCAACCCACTCTTCCATATCCTGAGCGTTAAAAGCATCGTTAAAAGATATCATCGGCTCCGGATGCCTGAACTTCTTGAATTCTTTCAGTGGTTTTCCTCCGACCCGTTGAGTTGGAGAATCGACGGTTATAAATTCTGGATATTTATGCTCCAGATCAAAAAGTTCTTTTTTTAAAGCATCCAGAGCCGAATCGGATATCTCCTGCTTATCCAAGACATGGTAAAGATATCGGTGATGGTTAATTACTTCACGGAGCTTGTGTATTCGTTGTTTTACTTCAGACTTCATGATTTCCATCATAACAAAGGGCGTCTTTGCATTCAAATGCAAAGACGCCCTTTGTTACTTTGCCAGTACAAACCTAAAAAACTTCTAAGGACCGGCTAATACCATTATAAGAGCCTACGGTTCTATAGTCTGAAGATTCACTATATAGGCATGTAGCTCCTGAAGGGCCATATATCTGAATTGTTACGCCTGGAATAGTCTGAAGATTTACCGGCTGACCTGGAGCAATTGACATTGCGCTCAGGTCGTTTCTATTGGCGAAGATGCACCACTCCATACCGCTATCAGCGGCATAAACAGCAACTACCGAATAAATTGACTCCCTGATTATTTTAAACTTGGGGATAAGTAATCTCATAAGAGCAATGGATATAACCATAACGGAAAGCATTATAAGCAAAGTAAATATTATCACAGAACCGCTCTGCTTACATTTTGCTCTTAAATTTTTTTGACTATTAAACCTCATTTGATTATTAATTTTGAAGCTCATCGGCTACATTTCTTGACGTAGTAGTGGTTTGTAGACTGATGGTTGAGCTCTGGTTAGTCCGGTCAGAAATTGATGCCAGAATAGTAACTCTTACCGGCTCATCATCCAGACCTGAATTTAGAATACAAAACTTCAAACTATTAAATATCACATCCGGTGAGCTAACCTGATATATTTGACCTCCATAGTTTCTTTCGACTATCCCGGTAGTTGAGTTTAGCTGATATGTAGTGGCTATAGCATTACCAGAAGAGTTATAAACGGTTATATTTAAGCTACTGGCTAAGCAATTACTATTAGGCCCAGCTACATCGCTAACCCTAATTTCTTTTGACATAAGCCCAAAAACGGCAAGGGTATTCTCTTGAACAACCTGGGCAGAAAAGGATTTTCTTTCTACCTCCAATGCCCTGACAAAAATAGCCGCAGTAATTATGGCCATAACTGAAAAAACAAATACTGTTACTAGCATTTCAATCACGGTAAACCCTCTCTGATTTGGTAATTTAATTGAAAATTTCTTCATTATTAGTTCCAATCAAATAAATGTGACTCTACTGTTATTACCCTGGTGCTTTTCCTCTCGACCCAACTGACTTCGACCACAACTCTTAACTCACAATCGCATCCCGGAGCAGTCGGATCCTTAACAATAAAAATCCTTCTGTGAAAGGGGGTATCTGTTCCGCTGGTATAGTTATAAAGGCCGTTTGAATCTATTTTTAATACCGGATTGGAACCGAACTCAGTGATCAATGATGCGGAGTTCCACTCTAACCTATAAGTCCCGTTGGCAAGACCGAAGTCAAAGGCCCGGCCGTTAAACCAGTTTGAGTCTCTTAGGGCCCTGACAACTTCCGCGCCCTCCTGAGCAAGATTAGTGCCAATTAAATTATTTTTTAAAACTGAAGTGAAACTATTGGCATACAGAACTATCGATAGTGAGGGGATTATTCCCAGGCTTAAAATAAATATAGCAACTATTGCTTCTATTAAGGTGAACCCCCGCTCTTTTGATCTATTAAAAATCATCATAATGGATCGCAAACGTTACTTCTAGTTTCTATTTTGCCGCTCGCATAGACACATATATAGACACAGTCGGACGAAGGACAGTTTACGCCTATTTTTCTTACTATTATTTGGACTTTGTTTTTCCTGGGGGGATTGGGACCTAGATCGTGTAGATTATTAATAAAAATCTTGCCGTCAGGAACCTTGAAGTATATATCGTCAAATCTGGGATTATTTCCAGTAGTTGGGCTGAGTAGTTCCAGCCGTGAATCAAGAACTCTAGTAAAAACAACGGCCATATCCTGAGAAGACTGATATGCATTATTGGCAGCCGGACAACCTGAAGATTGAGCATCCCGACCCACAAAAATAAAATATGAAGAATTTGCCGGTACTGGCGGATTTTGAGCCGCTGATTCTGATGAGTCTAGTTTATGAAGTCCATATCCGCATCGATATGTAACCAACCCTGTAATCGGATCTTTATACTGTTTGGAAGAGAGGGCATTGGCTTGAGCAGTTCTGATATCTGAAACAACTATTCTTGCTACTTCAGTAATATTCAACCTTGACCTTATAACATTGCTGATTAGATTAAGGGTTAAAAAAATAGTAATACCGGACACTATTAAAATTTCAATCAGGGTAAACCCCTTTTTAAAATTAGCTTTAAGTAATCTCATATGACTATTCTGTTTTAACTAAAATTACATCCCCCGGCTTTATATATATTGAGTGTATCTTTCTCGGGCTGATTTTATTTGAATTAAGATAAATTTCCAGATTTTTCCCGTTTGTTTCGTAGTTGTAACCATCCAGACTTAAAATTTTTGCTTCATCTCTGATCGGATCAAGAGTATATTTAAGGCTTATCTCGCCAGCCAGAGAGGACGCATTTAGGGCGTCAAGAACGGTCATATTGTCAGTTGTTCTACCCTCGAACAAACGTCTATTTTCTCCGATATAAAGCTCCAGCTGAGCCGGCTTATTTTTTATGCTGAACGTCAGGCTTAAGATTATTAAAATAAAAATAGCCGCTAAGCCCATGGCCAGCATAACCAATCCCCTTAATTTATAAGCGGGGAATAAGTGGAATCCAAATTTCATGTTTTTGAAAGATAATTAACAGCACTGCTACTGCGGCCATAAAAGAACCGAAGGGCAGGTGGGTTTTTAGATTCGCCCTCTTCAACAAAACCAGAACTATGCCCCAAATAGCGCCTATCCAAATTGATATTAAGATAGCCCAAACTCCGGACGGATAACTCAGGACAAATCCGATAAAAAATGCCAACTTGGCATCTCCGAGACCCATCCATCTGCCCCCAGAAACTATATTCAGTATAGCAAAAGTAGCACTTAAGACCAAGCCGGTTATCAGTGAACTGCCGACTATTTCAAACTTAAACAACAAAAAATAAGCTAGAGATATTAAAAAACCGGCAATAATCAGTTTATCCGGCAAAATGTAAAAAATATAATCAGAAAAAAGAAGGGCCAGCAGTATAAAAATAATCGCCAGCTCGTAAAAACTGTTTAGAGAAGAGTATCCGTTTAAAAAAGAATACGTAACAAAGACACCGGCTGTTGCCAGTTCCATGGCGGGATAAACTGCCGATATTTTGTTTTTGCAGTAACGGCATTTAGCGCCCAGATAGATAAAGCTAAGAAGGGGAACCAAATCATACCATTTTAGGCGAGTCAGGCATCGGGGACATTCCGACCGTCCGGAGATTATACCCGACCTTACATCAAGCCTAAAAACAAGAACGCTCATAAAACTTCCTAGAATAAGCCCCGTAGCTAAAGTTGAAAAAACGTAAATATAATCCATTCAACAATTTTAGCATTTAATCAAAAATCCCCCTAGGGGGATTTTTGATTAACATTTAGCAAAGACTAATTAGTTCTGACCTTGATCGTAAACACAGGTATTAGCTACAGTAGTACATGTTTCAGTAGCACCCACTACTGGTACACCTGACCAAGTTGGAGCAGTGTTGGAGTCAATATCCGCATCGGCTGCAAAAGCGCTAGCATTACTCCTCTCCAAGTTAGCCCATATATGAAAGTTATTCGGATCGGTAGCAGTATTAGTCCAAGCATATCCATAAGCAGTCGCAGTTAAAGGATCTAATGGCATAGCAGGGGCTGACATATATGCACCAATATTACCATCAGTGGTACCGCCGCATAAAGCAGTTCCGGGAGGAATGTTACAAAGAGGACCAACCGGATAATCACCCCCATGATCATCAAAGAATAATTCCGACGCTGTTCTTAGCTGGCTTACATCAGCAATTCTCTTAGCATCTCTTGCCTTGGCTCGAGCCGTACCCAGCTGAAGCAAAACAAGTGTTGCCAAGACACCAATAATTGCTATAACGACCAACAACTCAATAAGGGTAAAACCCTTTGAAGAGGCTGTTCTTCTTAATTTTTTTAGAATCGACACTTTTGTTTAGTATTTTAGTATTTAGTATTTAGTATTTAGTAATCGACTGCTAAATACTCCCTACCACTGACTAAAAACGTTTAATTAGGAGTTTAAAAAAAACCGCCAAAATCCTATGATTATTATATATTCTTCTAGGTTAACTGGCAAAGTACAGATATCCACAATTATTATCCCCCGCCGACTATGTTGTAAATAGGCAATAATATACTGGATATTAAGCCGGCTACGGCAACACCCAGTACTAATATAAGAAAAGGTTCAATGATCTGGGATATGTTCTGGATCGAACTCTCTGACTCGTTTTTGTAGAAATTCGCAACATGTTCTAGGATAAAATCCATCTTACCCGTCCTCTCCCCTATAGTTATCATTGATGAAAAAAGAGGCGGTATCTCTTTGTATTTTGAGAGAGCGCTTGATATTGTCCCTCCGCTCTTAACGCTTTCCTCGGCGTCTAACACTATGTCTCTGTAAACCGAGTTACCGACCAAATCAGAGGTTATTTTTAAGGCATCTATGATCGGGATCCCCGCCTTCATTAAAGTTGATAGACTTTCGGCAATTCTGGCTAGGTACAGATTCCTGACTATCGGTCCGAGAGACGGAATTTTTATTTTTAAGTTATCCAGCCAGATCTTTCCTTCGGGACTTCTGATGAAATAGGTTGCTAAGAATGTTGCTATAAAGAAAATAAGGCCCATTAAAATTAAATTGCCGTTAACAAAATTTGTAATCCAGATGAGTGCTATCGTGGTGAACGGTAAATCTACATTGCCAACCTCTTCAAATATAGCCAACAGTTGTGGTAGTACATAGACAATCATCAAGATACCGACACCAGCCAATGAAAAAACGATAAAGGCCGGATAGGTCAAAGCTCCTTTTATTTTAGAATTGATACTTTGCGTTCTTTCGACGTAGTCAGCCAGATAAAGCAGGGATTCATGAAGTTTACCCGATATTTCACCGGACTGAACCAGTCTGACGTAGAAAGGAGAAAATAAATTTGGAAATTGGGCGATAGAGGCGGAGAGCAAAGATCCCCCTTCAACTGATTCAGCTATCTCGGAAATAATTTTTTTAAAAGCCGGCTTCTCAACCTGCTTAGCCAGGGTTCTTAAACCCTCGCTGAGAGGCATGTCGGCGTCAATAAGGGTTGAGAGCTGTCTGGTGAAAATCGTCAGGTCTTTGGAATTCGGTCTTGATAAAAATCCCCCCAAGTCATATTCGAAAAGACTGCCCTGCAATGGCTCTAACGATAAAATTACATAGCCCTTACTATGCAAAATATCAACGGCCGAATTCTGATTCGGGGCATCAACGACACCTTCGACTATGTAGCCCTCTCTTGTTTTAGATTGGTAGCTATATTCAGCCAAAGAGCTAACTATCAATTAGCAATTCGCAATCCTCATTGATTTAATCAATGCATCAATGAACTACTTTAAAATTCATTGGAAATTGGAAATTGGAAATTGGAAATTGGAAATTACCTTATAAGTTCCTTGAGTTCTGAAGGGTCTTGAGAGTAAAACTGGGCTCTTTCAAGGCTTATCTCTTTTCTTCTGACCAAATCAGCTAATGAACGGTTAAGCGAAATCATGCCTGATTCCTGGCTGGTCTCTATAACTAAGTCCAGCTGTCTGGGCCGGTTGTCTCTGATGAGAGTTCTGACTGCCGGATTAGCAATCATTACTTCGACTGCCGGTATCAGGCCGCCCTTAATTCTGGGAATTAATCTTTGCGAAATAATACCCGATATTGTATTAGCCAGTTGGTTTCTTATTTGAGACTGTTGATTGGGTGGAAAAGTATCAATGATTCTTTCAACCGTTTGAGAGGCGCTGTTGGTATGGAGGGATCCAAAAACCAAATGTCCGGTTTCAGCGGCCGTAACAGCGGCGCTCATGGTCTCGTAGTCTCTCATCTCTCCCACCATAACGACATTAACGTTCTCCCTGAAAGCAGATCGAAGAGCTTTATGGAATGAAAACGTATCCTGATAAACTTCACGCTGGTCAATAATGCTTTTTTCCGGATTAAAGATATATTCGATCGGATCTTCAATGGTAATAATTTTTTCTGACCGCTCTTTGTTGATAAGATCAATGATTGCGGCAAGAGTAGTTGATTTGCCATGACCGTTTGGACCGACAACTAGCACAAATCCTTGAGAAAGCTTCGCAAAAACTTTTATAATCTCAGGTAGATTTAAATCCTCGATGCTTTTAATCTGATTTGGCACTAACCTCAAGGTTGCCGCTACTCTTCCTTGAGTATAATAAACGTTCACCCTGAAGCGGGTTCCCTGGCTGGATTCATAAGAAAAATCAATTTCTTTCTCTGAGACAAATCTGGTTTTTCTTTCATCGCCCAATAATACCGAAGCTAACCCTTCGAGAATTTCAGAATCAAGGATTTTTTTGTTAGAAAGCGGAATTAAGCGGCCATCGATTCTCAGAATAGGATAGTTTCCCGGAGATAAGTGAATATCGGAAGCGCCGTTTTGGCCGGCAGCCATTAATAAGTCTTCTAGCTGTTGTTTAAAGTCTGACATATTATTTAGCTTTTAGCTTTTAGCCTCTAGCTTTTAGTGTGATTAGTAACTAACAGCTAATGACTAATACCTAATGACTATTTTACTATTTCTTATCTGCTTCAGCTACCTCAAGTAACTCATCAATAGAGACAACACCCCTCAGCACTTTTAATATTCCGTCCTGAAACATTGTTATCATGCCTTGGCGTCGAGCTTCCTCTCTCGTTGCCGATTCGGAAAAGTCAGCCAGTATAATTTTCTCAAATTCATCGGTCATCTCAAGCATTTCAAATATACCCATTCGGCCCTTAAAAGCCTTTCCTGAACATTTTTTGCACGGGTTTTCAATGTTAGGTTTGTGGATTTGATAACCACTCTGAGACAAGAGCTCTTTTTGATACTTTTCCGGCATACCCAGAATAGCTTTATTGATGATCCCCTCTTCGGCAACATTGGCTTTTGCTTTTATTTTACAATCAGGACATAGACGTCTCAGCAAGCGCTGAGCGGCCGCAACATTAAGAGTCGGTGGTATAAGGTACTTCTCAACTCCCATATCAATCAAACGAGGAACAACACCCATGGCATCATTCGTGTGGAGAGTTGATAAGACGATATGGCCGGTTAACGCCGCTTGAGTAGCCAAGGCCGCCGTTTCTTTATCTCTGATCTCTCCGACCATGATAATATCCGGGTCCTGTCTTAGAATGTGGCGCAAGCCGGAGGCAAAAGTATATCCGATCTCTTCGTGGATTTGAGATTGATTAACGCCTTCGACAAAATACTCAATCGGATCTTCAAGGGTTACGATATTCACCTCCTCGTTGTTTAAACGCTTAAGCATTCCGGCTAAAGTAGTAGACTTACCCGAACCGGTAGGACCGGTAATCAGTATGCTTCCGAACGGTTTAGTCATTGCCCGCTCAAGAACCTCCAGAGATCTGCCGTCAATTCCTAAATCCGGAAGGTCAATTTTGTTTGTAAGTGGATCTAAAATACGCATAACGACTTTCTCGCCGTTTTTAGTCGGAAAAGTCGAAACTCTAAAATCTATCCTCCGCTTATTGAGCATTGTCGAGAATCTTCCGTCTTGAGCCAGTCTGGTTTCGTCGATTTTTAGGTTTGAAAGAACCTTAATTCTGGTTAGTACGGCCGAATGGACGTTCTTGGGCAGGGTTAGGGCGATAATTAAAACCCCATCAATTCTGAACCGGACATTTACTTTTTCTTCGAAAGCTTCAATGTGAATATCGGAAGCGCGAGACTCAACTGCATACTTAACAATCGAGGCTACAATACGGGTAACCGCTCCTTCGGCGCTGATTTCTTCTATTTTCTTCTGGGTGATAACCTCTTTTTCAGCTTCTTCGGAAAGAGATTCAAGCGCTTTGCCGACTTCAGCAGTTAAGGAACGGTAATTTTTTAATATGCCCTCAAAATCACGGTAATCAATAATATATTTGTCAATTTTTAACCCCTTGTCGGAGGCTATAAACTTGAGGGCTTCCAGGGCATCAATGTCTTCGGGATTTATAACGCCCACCTTCAGGATATCCCCCTCCTTGGCAAACGGGGCCATCTTGTAAAAATTTACCACATCTTCAGCTATTTCTTTCAATGCTTCGCTATCAAGCTTAATTTCTTCCAGTTTTACTATCGGCAACCTATAGAGTCTTGACTTAATTTCCAAAAGGTCACTGGCCGAGACGACATCTTTTTCAATTAAAATCTGGCCAAGCTCTTTATCTTCTTTCTTGGCCAAGTCTTCATAGGACTTAACATCCCTCTTAGATAAAAGCCCCAGTTTTATCAGCTCTTCGACTAAAGTTGTTGGAATTTTAATCGGCATGACGATTTTATTTAAAACGGTGCGAAAGGATTTTTTCTTTCTCCGGTAAAATCGGGGTAAACAGGATTCTCTCCGAAGATTTCAAGCTTTTTGTAAGTTTCATTATTAAATATACTCAGATCTAGGCTGAAGTCTTTAAAAAAGTCTAAGCCATCTTTTTTTGTCGGCTCTTCTTGGCTTAAAATAACGGGTTTTTCTTGTCCGGAATAATTTAAATAGCCCAAAATAAAGCCGATCCCGACAATAAATACGAGTATAATTTTACTCCGACCAAGTTGTGCTACTAATCTGTCCATAATATACTAATCATCCGAGATTATTTCTTTAAAGAATCGTCTTCCTTTGATAACCAATAAATATAACCTTTTATTTGAAAGTCTAACCTGTTATTGTTGCTAGGCCCCGAGTCTTCGGATATTGATAAAAAGGTTATATCAAACAAGCGAAGACTGTTCTCAATGGCATTTAAAATATTTAAAACACTTTCATAGGATCCGCTGGAGCTTATATCTAGGAAGATATTCTTAAGAGATTTCTCATTAGTGACTTCCCCGATAGTAAAGCCTGATAGAATATTACCTGTTTGAGAAAACATTTTTTCAAGCATAGAAATTAGTTCCGGCAAGCTTTTAGTTTCAGGCACAACTATGGCTAATCTTTGAAATTCTGCGTGCCTATTATCTCTCTCCTTTTTTAAACTTTCAATTTTTGCAGTTAACTCTATCCTTGTTTTAAGAAATTCCAGCCTCTCAGTTATTTTAGGTTTTAAGCTCGAGGTAAGCTCGTATATCGGTAAGATTTGTGTCCAAAGTAAAAAACCGCTAATTGCAACAAGGGTCGCGGCTATAAGGTTTTTGATACTTTGTACCATTTACTTCTTGCTATTTTTAATAAATTCACGATTAAATTTAATGGTTATACTTGTTTCAACCAATCCTTCAGAAGTTGTATTGGTTTTTCCAAAGGATAAATCTGATATAGCCGACTCTGTTAAAAAAGATGCTACCTGCCTTGCTAATGCGGCGTAGCTAGAAGCCTGAACGGCAATTCCAATTGAGCCTAAATTAGCGTCTCCCGAAAATGATTCTAGACGAACGTCATTTTGCATTAGTCCGGCTATAGAAGTTAGGCCCTTAGTCCAATAAGTATGGCTGTCAATTAGTTCGGATATTAAGCTAAGGCGCTGTTGAAGTACTTTAAGGCCAACCTCCTCTGATTTTTTTCTAGATTTTTCGACTATAGATATCTGATCATTTACTTGCGTCAGCTGATCTTCCAGATTTGTCTGATAGCGTCCGAGAGCAAACATAGAGACAATCACTGCACCCAAAATGGCGCTTCCGATATATAGAAACCTGTTCTCCCCCTTGACCTTAATTCCGAGTCTTTTTTTAGTACCGGGCAGTAATTGTAGCTGGTCTCTTCTGTCCATTTCTTTACGTATCACATACCATACATCACATATCAATTATCAATCACCCCTGCCTCTCTTTATTGTTACACGATGTATGTATATGATTTTGCGACCTAAACCTCCCTCATAGCTAATCCTATAGCTCCGGCCAGCATACTGCTTAGCTCGGGTATTATTGGCTGAAGCTCGTTTGGGTAGACTATTCTTGAGAAAGGGTTCCCTATTACCACGCTTCTCCCCATCTTTTCTTTAAAGTAATCTCCCAAACCGGGCATATTAGTCAGGCCACCAATTAAAATAACATTAGCTATTTTTTCCTTCTTCAGTTCCTCGTAGTTTAAAATTGTCCTTTTAGTTTCAAAGACCATCATGTCAATAAGAGAGATCATGGATTCGTTAATAATATTTTCTTCGGTTTTTTTAAGACCGAATTTTCGCTTTAGCTCCTCCGCCTTTTCCAGGCTGACATTTAACGATTGGGCTATAGCTTTTGTTATTTCAAAACCGCCGATCTCATAATTATGGCTTACACGCTCGTATCCCCTATTAACGATAATGATGGATGTGCTTCGCCCTCCAATATTAACAATTACGGTCGGACTAAGATCATTGCCCAGAAGAGCCCTTATCAGGGCAGAGTTTTCCAACTCTAGGGCTTTTAGTTTTAAGCCTGAATTTTTCATAATGTTCTGGTAGCGAACTGTTTCATCCTTCGGTACGGCAGCTAAAAAAACTTCTACGGTTGATGGACTGCCTCCTTTAGAAACTTGGCCGTCAACAACTCCGACAATTGACCAATCCAGAATTACTTCCTCGAGCGGAATCGGAACGTACTTCTTAGCTTCAAACTGAATTGATCTGGCTAGATCTTCATTTGATACATACGGCATCTCGATTACTGTTGCAAAGGTCGAGAAGGACGGAATCGCCGAGATTATATCGGTGGACCCGATTTCAGCTTTTTTGATCAGCTGTTTGATTCCATCCGCTATTTCTTCGTCTGGCATTTTTAAAATACTTTGCCAATTGCTACTTTGGCTGATTGAGGGTTCATTATTTCTAAGTTCAAAAATCGCGTAGTTAGTCAGGTGAAACCGTCCGCCTTTTTTTTCAAGCTCGACAATTTTAATGGAAGAAGTACCGATATCAAGCCCCAGGGTTCCTCCCGATTGAATTGTTTTGAAAAGATTAAAAGCCATTTTTGTTCTATAACCCAAAAAATCCGTTAACTGCCGGCTCTAAAAGTAAAAAACGATTTGTGCATTAACCGAAAGATCAGTATAGTGAGATAGTTTTAATATCTCCTAGCTAATTATACCACATAAATTAAGCAATAATCATGAATTATCCCCAGATTATATCTAGCTGGATTCTTGACCTAATCTTCCCTATCCGATGCGTATCTTGCGGTAAATTTTGTTCACTTCGGCTGGGGTATCTTTGCAAAAAATGCGCCGGCTTGATCCCAATTAACAAAAAATTTGAATGCATAGGATGTAATAGGGTAACTATTCTCGGAAAAACCTGCCTTACCTGCCGACAATCAAATCCGGTTGACCAGCTTCTGGTCGTTTCAGACTATAAAAATCCCGCAGTAATTAAAATTGTAAAGACCTTAAAATACCGCTTTATTAAGGAGATGGCCGTTCCCATCTCGTTGCTGATAAAAAAGTACGTTATCTGGCTTAGTATAAGTAAAAAATTCAATGTTTTAACAGAAAACCCCATAATCGTACCTATCCCCCTTCATAAATACCGCTATAACTGGCGGGGATTCAATCAGGCCGAATTAATCGCCGAGGAAGTCTCAAAAATAATTAATTGTAGTTTCGATACCTCGATTATAAGAAAAAGGGGTAAGACAAAGTCTCAGGCCGATATCAAAGAATACGACGATAGGTTAAAAAACATTAAAGAAGCCTTTGAACTGATTGAAGCGGATCGAATTAAGAATAGGACTATTGTTTTAGTTGACGATGTCTGCACGACCGGAGCAACTCTTAACGAATGCGCTAGGGTTTTAAAAGAATCTGGGGCTGGAAAAGTAGTTGCCCTAGTCTTTGCGAGGGGCTAGACAACATGATATACTGGAGAGGTGGCTAATTCGTATATCGAAAAATATCCGAGCAGAGTCAAGTTCAGACCGAACAAACAGAGAAGGTTTATTTTGTTAATTCAGAATAAATTAGATGCCAACGCGGAGGACATTAGTAAAATTGTTGGAACTAGCCCAAGAACTATAAGAGATTGGCGCCGAGAGAGAATAAACATGTCGTTTTCAGCATTGAAAATTTTATCTAGAAAAGCCAAGATTTCCCTACCTAGTAATATCAGAGTTTTGAAACCGTTTTGGTATACACGTATTGGTGCCAAAGCTGGTGGAGTTACAGTATTAAGGAAATACGGTCGAATAGGAGGAGATCCAGAATATAGAAGGGCAAGGTGGTATGAGTGGTGGAATAAAACCGGGAAATATCGGCACTCTTATCTAAGAAATTCTCCCCTACCTTTTCACAAACCAGGACACTCGAAGAATCTGGCTGAATTGGTCGGGGTATTTATTGGCGATGGAGGATTAACAAAATATCAGGCTAAAATAACACTTCATCATAAAGATGACAAACAATATATTAAATTCGTTTCTAATCTAATTACTAAGCTTTTCCGTGTACCAATAAAAATTCATCACCGTCCCAATATCTCTGTAAAAGATATTGTGATCTCAAGAGTTAACCTCGTTGCTTATCTAAATAGGTTGGGCCTACCAGTAGGAAATAAGATTAAGCAAAATATTGATATACCAGCTTGGATTAAGGAGAATTCCGACTATTCTATGGCTTGTCTTCGGGGTTTAGTAGACACTGACGGATGTATTTTTACTCACCGATATAGGGTTGGCAGTAAAAAATATAGCTATAAAAAAATTAGCTTTGCAACAGCTTCTCATCCCTTAATGAAGTCGGTAAAAAACATACTTAAGAACCTAGAAATAAAGCCTTACATAAATAAAGAGGAGCTTAGAATTGAGAATCAGAACGGTGTAATAAAATACTTTAATATAATAGGCTCTCACAATCCGAAACATTTGAGAAAATATCATAATTAAAATATAATTTTACAAGATCATTAATACAAATAAGTGGAGGGTTGCGCCGAATGGTAAGGCAGCGGCTTGCTAAGCCGCGACGGTTTAAACAGCCGTCTGTGGGTTCGACTCCCACACCCTCCGCCAATTGGGAAAATGCAAATTTGAAGAGGTCAGCTCGCGACGCGAGACGCGCCGCTCGTATAGGATTTGAAAGGGCTTTTTTGGCGAAAAGGAAAAGGATTTATCAACGAAGGGCAAAAGAAATTTTTTCATAAGATTTTTTGAAACAGAAACTCGAAAGGGTTTCTGTTTTCGGTCTTAGAGCGATATTGACGTAATTCATAACATAATGTAATATATTAAGTTATCTGTTCTTTCCAAATCCAACAACGTGAAGGGGGGTGAGTGTAGTGGCGAAGGCACGAGCAATTTTACTGAACAGTGTATTTGGTGTCGACCCCGGAGCATGGCCTTCTTACTTTGATACGGTCTGCTATCGTCGATTGGCACACGCTGACATGGTGATCAATGGCCTTGGGCCATTGATCGTAAAGATGGAGGCTTGCGACTGTGCTCGACGGAGGCCTCAAGAAGTCAATCTTGACCCGGACGATGTGCGCGAGCTCGAAGGGTTCATCGCAAAGCGTCGTCGACTCCAGCATCACCGAAACACAACACTTTCAAAAAAGTGAAAGGGGACAACCATGCATATCACGAAAATGCTTAGAGCGGCGTGGCGAGCCCTCTTTGCAAGAGCCTCCTTCCAAGGGGTCATCGTCGGTCGAGGTGAGGTTCCTTCGTTTTTTGAGGGAACCGTGGCCAAGATGGGGCTGAGAGGCACCTCAGAAGTCGAACGAAATAAGTTCGACTTGATCGTCCGAACTCATTCAGACGTCATCGTTGTCACCACCGCATTAGACAACGATGCAGTGATGTATGTTATTCACAACGATAAAGTTCTGGCGTTGGTAACGGCGTCAGGCAATTTCGTTGCTCATGCCGCAATCGTGGCGAATGAATACATACAAGTGCGCCCCGATGAGCGGAAAGTTTTCATAGGCGGGGCAAGAGGAGTATTCCGTCACTTGGCGACAGGTGATCGGGTGCGAATTGAGCTCCGCGGCGGTGTCAATCGCACCGCACTTCTGGAGAAAATCAGTTCTCCTTGATGTTCGATAGTGTTTGCTGGGTCTACGATTCTTCCGAGAGTCGTAGACCTTTTTTCATAACTCAAAGAGCGAGAATTTGCCGCCAAAGAAAAACTTGAAATTGTTAATGTTCGCGGCTTCGCCGCTCGGATTTCTGCTCACCACCCACGCCGCCGCAGACGGTGAAATAGTAGCCTTTGCGCGAACTTTCTTTGAGCGCAAAGGCTACTATTTCACCGCATTGTGGGACAACCTTCTCAAATGAGAAGGTTTGTCTTTTTGTGTATGAATTACTTGTGTTTTCCAGAGTTTAGAAAAGTTGCTAAAAGTGGCGTAGAGTCAGAGGGGTTCGAACTTTTTGTGATATAATCAAATTAATGGACGAAAATCCTGTTCAACCCAAAGAACTCCCCATGAGGCCTCTGTACAGAGTAGTTACAGTGTTTTTATCAATAATAATTGCGTATTTTTTATCGTATTTTTACATAGGATTAATTGGAGACGTATTTGAGAAATCATCCGGTACAACTATAGGCGTAGGTGGTCTTGCCTTAATTTATCCCATGATTCTATCTACCATTGTATTTTTCTATTTGGTAGTTAATTTAATTAACGAGCTTATAAATTCTAGTGGGAATATTAATATTAAGGCTTGGATTATAAAATTTATCATAGGGCTATTTGTTATCTTAGCTCCAACAGTTCTAGTTCTGCTTTTTTAATCCCCCAAAACCACCGAACTCTCTATCAAAAACCCTCAATAATCGTTGAATTAAAGTTTTCCAATTGTCCCTCTTTTAGTCCTCCGAAGTTTTCTGTAACCTTCGTAGCTTTAGCGAAGTAGGTAACGAAGGAGACACGACACGCGAGCTTTTATTGTAAGATAACAAATTCATGATAGAATGATTTAGCTTAGATTTTTGACAAGGAATGTAGCATGATAGATAAAGTAACGCCTCTGGCTAATTGGGATGATGATCAATCTAGCCACCCAGAATTGGTATGGTGGTCAAGATTAGATAATAAATACCAAATAGAGGTTCATCGAAAAGGAGCACGAGTGGCAAAGTTGGTTATTTTTGACCACGGCGATAACGACAAGATGCTTAAAAGTTTCGATGTAGGTTTGAGCTATGGTGCTATTTTTGGACCGGACACGGACGATGTTAGTACCTGGCAGGCTATGGCTATCGAGTTTGTAGATTCTTTACCCAAATAAGGGTGAGTCCGATTAATTCGGACTTTTTTAATTCCCAGAATCGTGCTAAAATCTAAGTCCCTGCCTGCCGGTTTTACCCTAAGTATGGCCAACAACTGTCCTTGCTTATTTTTAAAAATAGTGTTAGCATATGGCAGAATTTCAATTTGTATGAGGAGATCATGAGGAGAAAAGGACTAGTGTTCGGATTTCTCATTGCAATTACAATTTCTATGTCTGCAGTGTCTCTGTCGGCACAGGATACCAAGAAAATTGATGCCGGCAAGAAGTTATATACCGCAAAAGAGTGTTCTAAGTGCCACAAGATAGCAGGCAAGGGCAATAGGGCTGGCAGTAATCTTGACGGTGTTGCCTCCAAGCTGTCTGCAGATGAAATCCGTGGATGGTTAACCAACACGATCGAAATGGAAAAGAAGCTTGAGCATAAACCGAAAGTCAAGATGTCATCAAGGATAGCTAAGATGAACCTGAAAGATGCAGATATCGAAGCCCTAGTGGCATACTTGCAAACCCTCAAGTAAATGAATTCTTATCACGCGGTGCGACGACTTCGCCCGCACTGCCCTTCCGAAGCTTATAGAGCAAAGGAGGGCTTTTTAATTCCAAAAAACCAAGCGATCTTGACCGATGGATTTATTTGGAATAGTATTCCGGCAGTTATTTAAATCAAAAAGGGAGAATGGAATTGAAACAAGTAGTCTTCAAAGAACTGAGATTTGAGCACAAGGCAGCATTACTTTGGGCAGATCAGGCCAAAGAAAGAGCATACTGTCCTTATTCCGGTTTTTACGTTGGAGCATGTCTGATCGGGCTTGACGGCGGATTAGTTTCGGGAGCAAACTTTGAAAGCGCTTCTTATGGTTTAACGGTCTGTGCTGAGCGCTGTGCTGTCTTTAACGCTAATATAATAGGCATGAGACAGTTTCAGGGTGTTGCCATTATTGCTAGAGGGAAAAGCTTTGACACAAAAGAAGTAACAGGACCTTGCGGAGCGTGCCGCCAGATTCTTTATGAAGTTTCGCAGTTGTCGGGTCGGGATCTTGATATAGTTCTTTCTACTACTCAGAAAGATAAGATCATCGTTACCAGCATAAATGAGCTCCTACCGTTGGGCTTCGGACCGTTAGACCCGAATGTTAACTTAGAAGAATGGAAGAAATCAGACCTGAATATTAACTTTGAAGCATGGAAGAAATAACCTTTACGCTGCCGATTGGCAGCGTTTTTCATTGATTTTTAGCTTATAAAAGTTACTCACAGGATACCAACAAGCCCTAGAAAGTAGCCAAAAACCATGATATAATTAGATTATGCCAGGTAGCAGAATTTCTAATTGGTTTTCTGCTGATTTCTTCTAATATCTGGCCAAAACCAGCAAAAGTGATCAAATTTCCACACCGCATTTAATAGAAAACCTTAAAAGCATTTGGAAATTTCACTACCCGGTATGGATGATCAAACAGTAGTAAAGCGCTACCGGACTGAATTATCCTCCGTAAAAGACCTTCTTTTCTACTTCCTAATAACCTGGACGGCTGTTCTCCTTGGTCTAAGTTGGTTTGATTTTTTCAGCTCAAGATTCGAAATTTCTGAAGCAATAGTCTCAAGCTACCTAATTCTTCTTGGAGTTTATATTGTCCACAAAGAAACATCCCGATGGACCGGCGTAAAACTCAATGTAAAGCCGGGTGAACTTTTCGTCTACGTCTGGTGGATTTCTCTTCTGGCTATGCTTCTTCTTGGTTTCTTTACTCACCGAGAAGTTTCTCCGTCAATAAGATTCCTAACCTATGAGGTTTTGGGGGCTTTTCTGTTAAGCGAGATTTCAAAAAGCTTTAATGCTTATAAAAGGCTGTAAACTAAGCTGAGCTAATTAGCACTCTAATAACTGGAGAGTTGCGCCGAATGGTAAGGCACCAGTCTTGAAAACTGGGGCTCCGCAAGGGGCTTGTAGGTTCGAGTCCTACACTCTCCGCAATGTAGGACAATTTGCCCAAATATCGGCAAATTGTTTTGTTTTTACTACGTTTTTAGGGGTTCTAACCTTTGAAAGTTCGTTCTCTATCATTTCTTTGTTTTCAAAGATAAACTCAAACGGTTTTCTCAATGTTATAGCCACTCTTCGGTCTTTTAATAAGAGGTGCGAACCTAAACAGGCAAAGATAGCTCTCTTGGTCTCTGGATCGCCCCTAGCGAACCATAAACGGGCGTAGCGAGCAAAATTAAATGTCCTCTCGCCTAGCTCAACCCACTCGTCCATTTTTCTGCTATGGCTTGTTAGATCACTTTCAATAGTTGCCTTTTCTTTTGTCAGCCGGTCTTTGAGTGTTTGGTACTCGCTATCCGAAATAAGTTGCCCGCTAGAGTTTTCTGGTGAGGTATATTTGAGCAATAAGGCGTCTATTTGCCTCGCTATTTGACCGAGAGCCCTCTGCTTATTTGCTAGAGCAATTTCATTACTCTGGGCTTCATTTTGACGCATCTCGTGCAGATATTTAATTGCCCAATCCTGGAACTTTTCAGAAATAGTTAGCTTTTCTAGGGTTTTATCAATTTGCTTGTTCAACTCTTTTAACTCAATTGATTTTTCCGTGCAATCAGGATTAATTTTTCGGGTACAGTGATAATAAATATAATGGTGAACATTACCATTTTGCTGTCTCTTAATTTTTTGTTCTGCCGTTATACTTGCCCCACAATCGCATTGCATTAAACCAGTAAAAGCGAAGACGTGTTTTTTGGGTCTCGGCTTACCTTTTCTGCCAAGTATAATCTGAACATGATCAAACTCCTCTGGCGTTATCATTGGCACATGTGCCCCTTTATAGAGCTGTCTGTCTTGTATTTTGCCGTACAAAAAATATCCATAGTAAAACGGATCGGTAAAAATACGATACCAAGTGCTCCGTGACACAAAGCTACCATAAGAAAGTTTTTTAGTGGGGCGTGTTTTTAATCCTTGCTTATCACTCCACCCTTTTATTTGCATTACTGTGTAGTTGCCGGTTAAAAACTTTTGCCACGCCTGTTTGATAATATCAAAACGCTCTGGGTCATTAATGATTTTATTTTCACCCTTATCCTCTATTTTTGTGTTGAGGTATCCGAGTTTTGCTTGGCTTGGAAACCAGCCGAGTTTTAATTTTGACCGTAACCCTCTCTTTACCGCGACACTGCTATCGTCTGACGATTTTTTAGCCATACCAAACTCAAGTGAAAGAAAAAACTTATCGTCTGGGTTATTGTAATAAGTCCTACTTGGAGTTTTAACCTCTAATAGTTTTCCTTCGTCCATGGCAGTAATGACCCAACCCCCATCAAAAGCATTGCGGGCTATGCGGTTAACGTGCCATACGAGCAAAGCATTTGCCTTTCCCGCTTCAATTTGTTGCATAATGAGATCAAAAATTGGACGTCCACGCTTGAACGCAGTATGGCTCTCACCGCCTTTATCGCCCGCAAACCTTTTAGCTACTTCTAGGTTTCCTAACTTTTCCAGTTCCTCTAGTTCTACTTTTTGGTCGTTAAGAGAAAGTATCTGCTTATCTTCACTATCAGTGCTTTTACGGCAATACATTATGTATTTTATTTTTGCATTATCTTTTTTCATAAATCTGGCTGATTATGGACAATTTAATGCCTTACGCCAGCCGGCTGTTAGTGCTTCTTCTTCACTACAGAACCAACGCTCCCCCTGACTTTCTTTGATCTCGGTTTTATCATAGGAAGCACAACCAGGTAAGTGATAAATCTTTCCACCGGAACTTATATTACCTTTTATATTGCAAGAGCTTGGTTGAGTTGCTGGCGTTTGTGTGGCAACAGGAGTAGTGCTGGCTGGACAAGCACCCCATAAACCTTTTCCTTGTTCTCTGGCTAACCTTTGAGCTTCTGTAAATTGATTTTGATATTTAACATCTGGCGGAAAAGTTGATGAGTATGCAAAACCGTCTTGTACAAGTTTCAGATTTATAAAAACATCATCCACATAAACATAACGCAAAAGCCGATTGTATTTATCTGTTTCACTAACGTCCTTTTCTAGGCGTATCCTTTTGCCCTCTACCAATTGCTTATTGCGATTGCTGGCTTCAACCCCAAAGCATTGAACCGGTTTTCTCGGATCAACTGTCTCTGGTGTGTCTATGCCGATATATCTGACTTTTTGTCCACCCTCAATTTCTAGGGTATCCCCGTCAATTACACGTACCGCTAGAACTGTATTGTGACTCGGCATTTCTCCGGTTACACTGGTTGCCAATGGCACGCTCCCACCATCTTGCTTGGCTTGCTCATCATCGCCACTCAATAAAGCGATGAGCACGATTAAAACGACCGCTATCCCAAAACCTATAACTATTTTCTTAACAGGTAATATCATGTTTTTATAGTTGCAAGAACCTAAAAACCCGCCACCGGTTTCGCAGTTCTTGCGAACTGCAACGCTGGGACGAACCAGACGCCCGATGACTGGGTTGTAAGGTTCGTCCCAGCGTTATTTAGTTGTTTTTCTATATTGTAGCACTTTATTTTTGTTTTTGAACATATAATCACGGGGGGTATCCCCAAAATGTTTCATTTTTGCACATTAGTGATTTTGTCATCACGGATTTTCCTTGTATTTATGAGGGAAACTTCATGATTTTTCATTGCCCAATAATTACCAATTTCATCTTGTTGACTATAATGAAATATCTTAATATCTTAATTATCTTTAGTATTGATATACCTTTATCTTATTTGAGTATTAGTAATAAAGATTAAGCTTTATCTTAATACCTTTATATTAAGGAGTTTAGCCATCAATAACGGGTATCTTCTGGTCAATAAACTCGTCAATAATCCAGCCCTCTATTTGCTTCCAAGCACTATCGTCCAGCATTTCAAAATAAGGAAACCGTCTAGCTGAAATTGGCTTTGCAACCCAATAACGCTCTTTGGTCATTTCTGCTTTATCAGTGTTATGCTTGCTTTCCCTTACGGTGAAGCCATTTACTGACAACAGATCATTAAACCGGAGCGAAAGATATGCCTTTATATCTTGGCGGTCTGGATTACTATACATTTTAATTTTTAGTTCAATTTTTGTATTTCCTATTTCCATATTAGTATTAGTTATTATTTTTTAGATATTTTTTTACAAACTCTTTGAGCCAGCTCTTCTTCACGGGACGGTATATACGATCAAAAAAGGTAAGCAGATTTGTTGCCAGTTCTGTTGCCTTTTTGTCAGAAATATTTTCACCATACTCTGTCTTATATATTTCCTTGAAGTTTTTTAGGGCTTCAGGAGATAACATATTATGTTTCGGAAAAAATCCGTGCCTTCACAACCTTCAGTTGATTGAAGAAGGTTTGGGGCTCTACTTTTAATTGTCGTGACCAGTATTTTTGCAGAGTTGCGTCAAAGCTCCCTTTATCTTTCCGAAACAGGAAATATGCCTTCCCACTCATGTCTTTTTCAATTGCCTCTATTGGAAAAAACAACGACAAAGTCGCAACCAACGCTAGGTCGCTACTTTTGAAGTAATCTTTTTCGTTTAATATTTTTTGGTTCATAACATTTAATTTTGGGAAATAAAAATAACCTTTCTTTCAAGGTTACTACTCGGAACTTATTTATTTCCGACTAAAATCCGACTGGCTTATTTTGTTCTAGTAAAATAGCGTTTTTTATATGTAAAAAGCTCGTTAATACCAAAACACTCTCTCGCCCTTTCATTAACTCGTCTCATAGCACTGTGGTACCTCTCTAAATCTTTTGGTCGTTGGGTTTGATGACTTTCCTGTTTTGGTGGTCTCTCACCTTCTATATGTTCGGCTATATCATACCACTCAACCAGCTGATCTATTTTCCCCAATTTGTACATTGCCCCACAGAACTCGCTTTCCATTGTATCGGGCGGTACAGAACAACTTTTGTTATTTAATATTATTTTGTCATTATTGAAAGTTGTCTCCTCCTCCGTTAAATGATTTTCAATAAACTTATTAAGCTCTTTATAAAAGAAATGAAAGTTTTTCTTATTGACTATTTCCATAGAAATTAAATAAACCAGAGTATCTACACTTTTAGAAGAAGCATTGAAACAAAATCTAAAATCTTGTCCTACTTTTGTTATTAATCTAGCCGTTTTATCATAGGGTTCTAAAGTCGTTCGGCTGTCAAAAAAGCTAATATTATAGACTTCTAACCCAAGTACATCCAGTTCATAGGGTGCAGTTTCTAGTTCCTCAAATATTGTTTTGGCAATATGTCGCAAAAACTTGATATTTGTTTCAGAAAATTGCCTAAAATATTTTTGTGCATTTTCAGGTCTAAAATTAGTTGTTTTATTATCATTTTTCATTTACATTGCATTTAATTTAATCCGTTAAATATACAGGACTTTGGTTATTTTTCAAACCCCCACGCATAGGATATAATGGTCTATATGTCTAAAGCTATCCCGAACTTTTTACTCCCCAAACCAAGCAGGCGATTTAACCCCTACTCCGGCTGGAAAGACCACAAAGACAGGGATATTATATTTACATTTAACGAGAACATTGAGCGGTGGGAAGCACACCCCAACGGTATCATTTTTGACCAAGAGGGCTCATTGCTTATCAACGGACAGGACGTGCAATACGAGAGAGAGAGAGAGTAATGTGGCTTGCCCACGCTAGCGGGTTTGTGGTCAGGTCAGATAATAAGTTTTTAATTAACGGTAAAGAACTAGTTTACGAGGGTGAGTGGGACGACTGGCGAAGCCACCCCGAGGGCGTTGTAATAGAAAAAGACGGGGAGCTACTCCTTAACGGCAAAAAATTACTTTATGACGACGAGCGAAATGAGTGGGACGGACATAGTGAGGGCATAAT
>Ga0209542_10000492_pt1 | contig 95123 bp, 100 predicted proteins | sample RifCSPhighO2_01_FD_184028 | JGI IMG/M metagenome (GOLD analysis project Ga0209542, IMG submission 184028) | Soil microbial communities from Rifle, Colorado - Rifle CSP2_plank highO2_0.1 (SPAdes) (version 2) | ecosystem: Environmental > Terrestrial > Deep subsurface > Rock core/Sediment ...
TTCATAAACAAAACCACGTTGTTGGAGTTTACTAATCAGGGAAATCATATCTGCGATATGTTTAGTAGCTTCTACTACAATGTCTGGCCGGAGGATACGAAGAGCATCTGTAGACGCAAGGAAAAAATCCGTAAAGTATCGAGCAACATCCTCAACTGTTTTACCGAATTTTTTCGCCCCTTTTTCAAGCTTATCTTCACCTGTGTCGTCATCGCCCGTAAGATGTCCTACATCTGTAATATTCATAACATATTTTGTGTTGAAGCCGTTATACATAAGTGTTCGGCGTAATAAATCATTGTGTGTGTAGGTACGAAGATGTCCAATGTGTGTATAGTCGTAGACGGTTGGTCCGCACGCATAAAAAGCTACATTTGGACTATTGAGAGGTTGAAATTCTTCTATGAGCCGAGAGCTTGTATTAAAAAGTTTCATACTGTGATTGTAACATAGTTGTTTATGAAGAAGATTGAGCTTGTGTGGGTTGTTGTGGTACTTCTCGTTTTTTTAGCAGAATATCAATTGTGAGAATGATTCTAAAATAGAATACGAAAATAGTAAAAATAAATACTATAAATCCAAGAGGAGGTGGAAACGGCATCCCTGAATCTAGCCAACGCAACCACCACGGGAGCCCTCTTAGAGTAAAGTGAATCGTAGCAAAAATAAGTCCGGTATACCCACTAATTCTTAGAAGAAATCGCCATCTCTTTCCTCCAAGTTCGTGAATAGAATAATTATTAGATATAAGCGTCATACCAGCAAATATTACAAGTGCTGTAAGACCAAATGAAAAAACTGGAAAATTTTCAGGTGACAGAAAATATTTGGTAAAAGGAGAGAATTCCGTTATGAAAAAGAGGGAAATAATTGCATGTATCAACGCATATATGAATCCGACAACACCCAGGTGTTTTCGATAAATGATTCGAGTGTCAAAGAGATCCCAAAAGTAACAAATACTACTTAGTATAAAAGATGAACTAATAAGAATCACTGAAGTCCAGGCAACGCTCGAATTTATTGTTTCAAGCCCATTAAAACCTCTTCTGAGTGCTGTATAGATTGTTACAGAAACAAAAAGTACTACACTCGTTATAAGAGTGTTAAGCCAAAGATGTCTTGAGGATATCGGAGCGGGAACTTTTTGAACTATCTCATTAAATCGTTGTTGAAAAGGCATGGCGCTTGGGTATTAGGTATTACGTATTAAGTATATGGTATCGTATATTCGTGACTATTTCCACTTTTTCTCAAGTTCTCTAATTTTTTCCTCTGAATAGCCAAAATAATGACCGATTTCATGCCATACAACTCGCTTAATAATCTTGTTTAATTCCTCTCGACTATAATAGGCATATCGTTCAATCGTTTTTTTGAATATGATTATTTTGTCAGGTAAAACAAAACTATAGTTGTTTCCTCGTTTTGTTTGAGGAATACCCTGATAAAAACCTAGGAGTTTTCCCCCGGGCGAATCCCCTTCTTCAAGAATGAATTCTACATTATCGATGTCATTTTTTATTTGGATTGGGAGAGATTCTATTGAGTCGATAATAATCTGTTCAAATTCATCACGAGTTAACATATGAAATCACGTCGGGGTGCCGGGAATTGAACCCGGTGCCTCTCGGTCCCGAACCGAGCGTTCTACCGATGAACTACACCCCGTTTATTGCTTACCAATAGCTGGTTTATTTTCAATTGTTTGTTTTCTTCTTTTTTTCCGTGCAAAAAGACCACCTCTTTGCTCTTTTCCCTGTGGTTCTTCTGTTTGCATTGATGCTTTTCTTTTTTCCTCCTCTTGCTGGGTTTTTTGAAGCTCTTCTTCCTCTTCTTTTTTCTTACGCTCGATGAAGTGATGTTTTCTTTCCCCAATCGCTTCTCGTTCTTCTCGTCTGAGTAGTTCAAATTGTCTCTTGATTGCAACTTGAGGATTTTCATCCACATGTTCTGCCAGCTTTCTTCTCACTTCATCGAGCTCAGGTTTTTCTTTATTTTTAAAATGTTCTCCCATTGCCTCGCGCATATTTTCATTAAATGGTGTGTAATTTTGTTGTTTTTTCTCTGGAGAACTTTTAATTTCTTGACCTGTCATTTGTCCAATAATCTCTCGAGAAAGTACTGTGAAATTTTGTTTTACACTCTCGACACTTCTCATTCGCAGTGTCTCCAAGGACTCAATAGTTTTTTGCTTAACTTTCTGTTTAAAAGTCATGTTTGGAAATAAGTAAAAATAAGAACTAAAAATTAAGGACTAAATCCCCATCATCGCCTTGCCTCTTTCTGACATCATATCTATATTCCAAGGAGGATCAAAAACCAATTCAATATAGATTTTTTTGATTTCTTTTAGAGAACTTACTTTATTTTTAATTTCAGTTTCGATTAAAGTAAATAAAGGACATCCCAGTGTTGTAAGAGTCATAGTTATATCGATGTTTCCGTTTTTTTCCTTTACCTTATAAATGAGTCCTAAATCAACGATTGAAATTGAAAGTTCGGGATCATGAACTTTTTCCAATTTTTCCCAAACCTTTTTTTCCAAAGGACTTTTCTTAGCCACACCTTATTATAGCAGGACGCTTGATCCTGTACCGGCATACGTAATACCTAATACCTAATACGTAATACGATGCTGTATACTAATACTATGTCTAACTTCAGAGTCCGTTTTATACCCTTAGGCGGAATTGTTGGTGTTACAAAAAATATGTATGTATATGAATTATACAAGGGTGACAAACTTCAAGATATTATCATTATCGACTGTGGTATAGGTTTTCCTCGAGAACAAGAATTTGGTGTTGATCATGAAATTCCTGATATCACATATCTTCGAGACAAAACTAAGTTTATTCGTGCCGTTCTTTTTTCCCATGGCCATGAGGATCATATAAGTGCATTACGTTTCCATTATGAGGACCTTGGCAAACCTCCTGTTTATGCTAGTAAACTCACAGCGGTGTTTGTTAAAAATAAATTTGATGAGTTCAGAATCCCAGTAAGAATAAATGATGTTGATTTTACAAAAACATATACCTTAGGTTCATTTGAAGCCAAATTTATCCGTATGACACATTCAATCCCAGACACAACACACATACTGCTTAAAAGCCCTGTTGGAGCCTTTTATCATGGAAGTGATTATAAGATAGATCTTACTCCTCCGTTTGGACCATCCCCAGATCTATACGAAATTGCAAAAGCAGGAAAAGATGGAGTTTTATGCCTCTTTTCAGATTGTTTAGGATCTGACCGTGAAGGATTTACGCTTTCAGAGAAGGTTGTTGGTAAGACGTTTGAGGATGAAATTCGTACTACAAAAGGTAAATTTATTATGACAACCTTTGCTAGTAATATCTCGCGAGTACGACAGTGTGCTGAGGCAGGAATGAAATTTAATAGAAAGATTTGCCTATTGGGAAGATCTATGAGGGAAAACTCACGAAGCGCGCGTAAAATCGGTTATTTTCCAATCCCTGAAAAATTTATGGTAGATGAAAGACAAGTAAACAAGTTCCGACCGAATCAAATATGTATTATTGCAACAGGCTCTCAGGGGCAATTTGGATCTGCACTTTCACGACTTGCTACAGATCAGCACAAATACATTCGTATTGAAAAGGATGACAAAGTTGTTTTTTCATCAGACCCTATACCTGGGAATGAAGAAGAGGTATACGATATCATAGAACGCTTATATGTGCTGGGGGCTGATGTCAGATATTCGGATATTCACGAACAGCTTCATGCGTCTGGTCACGGAAGTCAGGAAGATATGAAAATTCTTATACGATTACTTAATGCGCGATATGTTATTCCAATAGGAGGGACAATCCGACATCAAAGATTATATTCCCAGCTTGCGCAGACAATGGGATATAAAGATGATCAAATTTATCTATTAAATGAGGGTGATACAGTTTGGTTTGAACAAGGGAAGGCTAAGCGAGGAGAGCAAATTAATACAAAAAATATCTATGTTGATGCATACGGAGTCGGAGATATAGGAGATACTATTCTTCGGGACCGTATGACACTCTCTAAGGAAGGAATCGTACTTGTTATATTAAAAGTAGATTCTCATAATCGTATTGTCGGTTTACCTGAGTTTATCTCTCGAGGATTTATTTACAGTAAAGGAAAACAAGAAATATTTAATCAAGCTGCACAAGAAATTCAAAACATGTACAAAGACGTAAAAAAAATTCCGCTAAGAAGAGATATAATTTCCCGATTAGAAAAATACTTTGTTAAAAAGACTAATAAGGAGCCTCTTGTAAGTCTTCAGATTGTTCGAGTTTAAAAATCTTTTCTTCCCTCCAATGATCGTTTAAGCGTCATGTAGTCAGCGTATTCAAGATCTCCTCCTATAGGAAGACCATATGCTAGACGAGTTATTTTGACATGATTCAACTCTCCGTCAAATGTATCAGTGAGTTGTTTTTTGATGTACATTGCAGTTGCTTCACCTTCAGTATTAGGATTCGTCGCAAGTATAATTTCTTGTATTTTATTCTTTTCCTTCTTTATTCGATGGATAAACTGCGGAATATAAATATCATCCGGGCCAATATAATTCAGTGGATCGATTCGACCGTGTAAAACGTGATATACGCCTTGATAATGATGTCCAGTTTCAAAAGATAGAAGATCAAGAACGTCTTCAACAACTGCAACAACTGAATTATCGCGTTGCGTATCCTGACATATTGAACACAACTCCGTCTCAGAAAGATGGAAACAGCGCTTGCAGTACATGAGATTTATTTTTAACTGACTGATATGTTTACTAATCTCTTCGAGTTCTTGCTGGGGCATGCGCAAGAGATAAAATCCCAGCCTCTTCGCCGTTTTAGGACCAATCCCCGGTAATTTCTCAAAAAAATCAATAGTTTTCTGTAGGTCTTTGGGAATATTCATGCGCTTTACGTGTTACGTATTATGTATAACGTATTAAGTATTATACGTATCGTCCTAATACATCATACCTAATACCTAAGACTCATGTCAAATATCGTAGTTCATCTGCAAGTAGTGGTGCAATAGAGGTTTCCTCAAGTTTTTTAAATCGTTGTTGCGGGAATAGAGCGATAGTATCAGTTGTAAAGATTCTTATAAAATTCGATGATTCAAGTTTTTCCTCAGCACCATGAGCAAAATCATGATGAGTAATAGCAGCATATACTCCTTTTACATCGTATTCAGATAACAAAAAATCAACTGCTGAAATAAGAGTTGATCCAGAAACGATCATGTCATCGACTATAATTACATGTTTTCCTTTTACATCACCATAAAGCCCGAATGATTTTACCTTATTAAGTACATCTTGATTACGTTTTTTCTCAACGACACTGAGAGGAAAGCTCGTGGTTCCAAAAAAAGCTTCACCAAAATTCCTACTGAGCTCAATAGCACCTTGGTCTGGAGCTAAAATAGCAATATTTTCAGGTGTTAGAGTGGTAATCTTCTTTTTTACAAAGTATTTCTTTACTTGGTGAGCTAGTAATGGAGCAGCAAAAATATGTTTAAAGGGAATTGAGAAGGCTCCTTCAGTTGCTTCATTATGTAAATCAACAGTATAAATTTTATTAAAACCAATGGACTCGAGAAATCGTATAACAACATTTGCTGAAACGCACTCACCTTCTCTGTGTTGAATATCTTGTCGTGCATACCCAAACCATGGAATGACACCTATCACTTTACGTGCTTCCTGCCTTTTTAATGCATCACAAAAAAAGAAAAGTTCCATCAAGCGAGTGTCAGTAGGATTCGATGTTGATTGGATGACAACACATATTTCATTTTTTACGTCTTCCTCGATGCGAACACGCACTTCTGAGTTGTCAAATCGAACAATTTCAGCCTTTGAAAGAGTTAGTCCGAGCTTCTGAGCCACTTTTTTTGACAATTCGATATTTGAACTTCCCGAAAAGAGCTTCATAATTATTCGGATTGTGTCATTTCGATTAATTTTCTTGCTGCTAGTTCTTGAGTTTTTTTAACAGCTTCATTGATTGCATCTGCAATTCTATTATCTAAAACTCCATCAATTTCAATTTCCTTAACCTGTTGATCACCTCTTAATACAACTCGAATACCATCTTTTTCTACAATAACTTCTTCTTGTTGAAGAGCCTGCTGCATCTGTTGGGCTTGCTGCTGCATTTTTCGTAAGTCTCCTAATCCTTTAAGTGGGTTTATCATATATACACCTCCTTAAAAATTACTCAATTTAAGTCATTTTCTTCTCCCAGATATTCAATAACAGCAATCTCAAGTGGCAGTGCTTCAATCGGTGAAAATTTTAATTGATTATATGCCTTTTGAAATAATTGTATTAATCGAGCGATGTCTTTAATCCTAAAATTATACTCAGTTTGAGGATGAACTTCAATTCTATTTTTTATCAAGAGTTGTTGATGAAGAGATTGAAGAAGTGATTCGATAAGAAGTTTGAAATCCGTTCCGTGCTCTGCAGAATTTTCAAGCCATTTTAAAGCTTCTACAGCATTTTTTTTGCTTAAAAAATCTAAGAGATCTCCCTTTACCCATGAATGTCCAAGGATTTTTTTAATTCCATCTAAGTTGGTATCATTTTGGATAACTGCAAGCTCAAGGATCTTCGCTGCATCTCTAAAAGATCCATCAGCTGAATCAGCAATGTATGTTTTTGATTCATGTGTGAGTTTAATTTTTTCGGATGTACTAATTCTATCAAGCATTGAAATTATATCTTCCCTTTTTGCTTTTGAAAAATTGATTTGAATACATCGAGATATTATAGTTTTTGGTAGTTTACCTGCTTCTGTTGTTGCGAGTATAAACACAGTTGATTCCGGAGGTTCTTCAAGACTTTTCAAAAGTGCATTAAATGCCTCTTTTGTCAGCATATGAACTTCATCAATAATATAAATTTTATAACGCGACGTTAAAGGCATAAATTTTAGGTCCGAAATTAACAGTCTAATATCATCTATTTTTCTGTTTGATGCCGCATCCATTTCTATGACATCGGGAGAAATTCCTTTGGTTATAGCGCTCACGTTTTTATCTGTTAATGATGGCGTAAGTGTTTTCAGTTTCTTAATATTTTCTTCGCAATTCAAAACCTTTGCAAGGATACGCGCTGTCGAGGTTTTGCCTGTACCTTTTGGTCCAGTAAATAAAAAAGCGTGGGGAATATTGGAAGCCTTTAAAATAGCAATCAGTTGATCGCGAACGGATTTTGAATCGAGTTCCTTAATACTTTGTGGCCGATATTTAAGGTAAAACACGTATTATTTACTAATTTCTAATTCTTTTACTTCAACTTACAATATTGTCTATACCATGCGTTAATAGTTGCATGATAGTTTCATCAACTCCTCTATCTCTTTCTGCAGCAAGTAGTATTGCCTGTGGATAACAGATAAAGATTTCTCCAAGCAATTCATTCTCTCCATACCTAAAAGATAAAACAGGAAGAGCTTCGTTTTCACTTTTAAAATCTTGTGCAATTTTTTTCATCTTTCTCGTTCCAATAAAAACAATATTTACCACCATATCGTGGTTTACGCGTTGTCTTTGAAGGTACGATTCAGCAGCTTGCACAATGCTAGAACGGTCAATTTTATACCGTGAGGTGGTAAATACTTTCACCATATTACCTGGAAAATCTCTTTTTTTGCATGGCTTTTCTTTTGAGCTTATCCTTCATTTTCTCCTTTTTTAAGAGCGATGGTTTTAGATAGTATTTTTTCTTATTTACATCAAATGCAATATTTTCTTCTTTCGTGATCTTAGTGAATCGTTTCAAGAGAGTGTCTGTATTTTCGCCTCTTTTCTTCTTGACCACAACCATCCTAAGTACACCTCCTTTAAGGAATGTAAACGAACTATTAAATCGAGATTACAAGTTATTATATTGCTTGAGTGCTTAAAAAACAAGAAGTCAGTGTCATGTAATATGTTTTGTTATCTCAATAATTCTGTTAAGGGAGAGCTTTGTTGCTTTGAAATTTCTATTTTTTGAGGAAATATTTAACAACATTTTTCCTGATGGATGATAATACCAGGTTGCTATGTCATCTTCCTTTGTAAGCAAAGCATGGAGTTTATTAAGATTCTTTTTTGACTTTGGATGAAGCTTTATCCGCACGTGTCCATGTTGCTTTGATTTACGAATTGCCATCTCAAATCCTCTTTTAGCAGCGAGTTGCAAGATTTCATCATTTTCGGTTTCAACAGCTAGTGTTTTTCCCCAATAGGAAGTATATGAATGGCCTTGTGTGTCTATGATTTCCTCAGCGTGGATTTTATTTTTTAGATTAATTAATACTCCATCTAAGAGCGGTTCGCATACACGCATGACTTCCCCATCATCCTGAAGTTTGATACGGAGTCCTGCAATAGCTGATTTAAGAGAAAAATCGTGCATGTCGTCATTTGGTTCATCCAAAAAGACTTCTCGGAAGTGATCGTATCGGTTTATAACATCAACAAGACGTTGAAGAGCTGGGATGTCGCTATTTTTTAAGTGTTTTTTGTACGATAGATATTCGAAAACCAACGTAGCAGCACATGTATCTTCATTCCCCTGGTGATGATCAAATCTTCCGAAACCAGTATCAACATGTATGATATTTGTATCCGTATCAACAGGAGCTTTGTGTAGTGTCTCACCTGCAGGAACAAATTTGAAAACTGCCTCTTTCCATCCAGGCAAAAATTGGTGAATAAGCCAAACTGAAGTTATTGCGTCAATGTCAGGCGAGGTATGAGTTACAATAGTTTTCATGTATATTATGCAGAATAAAAGTCTTTTAACTTTTTTATGATCTCAGTAGCTGAGAAAAGATTGATTTTATCGTCGTCTCTCAACTTCCATTCGACATTTTTTTTTGTTTTTTCCGAAACAACAAGTCTCACGGGTGATCCAATAAGCTCAGAAGTCATAAATTTTTCTCCTGCTGAGACATCTTCCCGATCATCATATAAGATATCAAACCCCTCGGCTTTTAGAGTGCGATATATGAGATCAGCATATGAGGAGTCATGTTTTGAAAGATTGATCAGCTGCGCGTGAAATGGTGTTACTGAAAGAGGCCACTGAATGAGATCATCCTTATGATGAACTTCAACAATAGCACCTAGCAATCTCGTTATGCCTATACCATAACAACCCATGACAATTGGGCGGTTTTCACCATTTTTATCAACATACGTAAGTTTAAATGAATTACTAAACCGGGTATGTAAATCAAATATGTTTCCAATTTCAACAGCTTTATCTGTTTTAACATCGCTACTTCCGCACAATGGACATTTCTTCAGATTACCTTGAATCACTTCTTCATTTTGAGCAAAACTACACGCTCCACAGTACACAAGGTTCACCTCACCGGCTGGTGTAAGAACATTAAATTCATGCGAGTGTTTCTTACTAAAATCCCCTCCTGATGCTTCTGTTATTTTTATATCTGTAAATCCACATGTCTGGAATATTTTTATATACGCATCTGATACCTTCTGATAATATGCATCTAAATCCTGCTGATGTGCATGAAACGAATATAAATCTTTCATTCCAAATTCTCTTCCTCTTAAAATTCCTGACTTAGGTCGGGGCTCATCTCTAAATTTTGTGCCAATTTGGTAAAGTGCCAGAGGTAAATCTCTGTAACTTTTTATATATTTTTTTGCAAGAGGAGTTACGATTTCTTCATGTGAAGCTCCGAGAGCATATTCATAACTGTGTCGACTATTGACTTTGAATAATATGTCTACACTGTTCCATCTTTCGGTTTGTTCCCAAAGTGATTTAGGATGAAGCGAGGGCATACGTATTTCTAGAGCTCCAATTTCATTCATCTCATTTCGGATAATCGCTTCTATCTTTTTCAACACTCGATCGCCAGCGGGAAGTATAGTGAAAATACCACTTGCAACTTGATCAATAAATCCCGCTCTTGTGAGTAATTCATGATTTACTGATTCAAACTCGCGTGCTGTATCTTTAATTGATTTGATATAGTTTTGAGAAATACGCATTATGTATGTTTTAATTTTTGTAAAACCTTCGAAACTATTTCATCAGGTTTTTTTCCCGATGTATCGATTACCATATTATAATGCTTAGGATCAAAAATATCATGACGACCATGTATTTCCTGTATTTTTTCTAAAACTTTCTTTTCTCTATGTAATACTCTTTTCCTTGCTTGTAAAAAAGAAATATTTTCTCTTTGAGCAAATCGAGTAAAACGTTCCACATCATCACATATAAGCAAAATTTTTAATACATCTTTTATGCCGTGAGACATGATTCCGCCCATCCATGCATCAATGACGATATGAGAATTTCCCTTAAGCACATCCCTTATCATGTTGTCAATTTTATTAGTCATTTTTTTACTCTGTTCCTGTGCGTCCTCGATAGCAAGATGATGGTCCCGAGCATAAGATCGTAAATATTGCCCTGAAGAAAAGGTATCCCATCCTAGTGCTTTAACGAGATTTTGAACCAGCGTAGATTTCCCAGTGCAGATACGTCCAGAGACAACAATTTTAGAATATTTAGGTTTTTCTTCCATTATGGTAGCCAAGTTTATCGAGGACCTTGCCTGCCGTTTCCATAGGGCCCGAAGCATAGGTGTCAATGACAAGATCATAATACGCAGGACTCCAAAAATCGAAATCGCCGTATAGATTTTTCCATTTTTTAATATTCTCCTCTTCTCTCTGTTTGATGTATTGTTTTGCCGTTATTACATCAATATTTTCTCTATTAACAACACGATCTATTCGTACAGCGTCGTTCGTACACATGAGAAGAACTTTAAGGACGTGAACCATATCTCGCGCAATAAACCCACTGAGCCACGCCTCATATATGATATACTTTTCATTTTGTAGAGTTTGAACTGCCATGTTTTCCATCTCTCTTTCATGTTCGTCCGTTCTCGAAAGTGCGCCATGAAGATGCTCATTAATATTATTTTGTCGATCAAATTCACGTTGAAGTTGTCCAGCGTTAATATATTTCCACTGTAAGGTTTCTCTTAATGAAGCTGAAAGAGTTGTTGATCCTACTCCAATCTTTCCTGAAATCGTTATATTTTCATATTTAAGTTTTTTGTCTTTCATACTTATAGGAGTTTAACAATATCATTAATAGTAACAAGGATAATAAGACCTATTAAAATTGCAAATCCAGCAAAATTGAGGCGCCTCTCAATAGTGGGATTAACTTTTCTACGTGAGACCCATTCGTAAATCACAAGCATAAGTCTTCCTCCATCAAGAGCAGGGAAAGGAAGAATGTTTATTATAGCGAGATTAAGCGAAAGTAATCCAACAAGTTGTAGAAGTGAATCATAACCTTGACGGGCTGCTTCGGCAGTCAACTTTGCAATACCTACAGGTCCTGCAATTTCTGCGTCAGGTTTTTGTAGAATAATAAGTTGAAAAAGAGTTTTAGATAACTCTTTAGATATGAGAATCGTCATCCGTGCCGATTCTATAAGACCAAAAATCGGAGCCTTTACAATAGAGTATTTTCGAATTTCATAGTTTGAGATGAGAACACCGAGTGATCCTTCACCTTTTGGGGGATTTTCGCGAGGTGTAATAAGAACATTCTGTGTTTCTTTATTTCTTTCTATCACAAGAGTAATTTCTTCTCCTGCAAATTTACGAGTTGTGAGTGATACATCACTAGGTTCATCAATAATTATTTCGTCATTTCCCTTTATTATTTTTCTGATACTATCTCCCTTTTGCAAACCAACGATGTACGCAGGAGAATCCTTCGTGACTTTATCAATGAGAATATTTTTTGTAGGTACTCGTACTCCTTGAATAAAGAGGAATGAAACTATTACCCAACCAAGAAGAAAGTTACACAAAACTCCTGCCGTCAATATTAAACATTTTTGCAAAGGTTTTTTATGAGAAAAAGAACGATTAAGAAGTGTTGGTGAAATCTTTTTTCCTTCAAGTTCCGCGGCTTCTTCGCCAAATACTTTTACAAAACCACCAAGCGGTAGAAGATTAATGCTGTAAAGCGTTTCACCTATTTTGATACCGAAGATTCTTGGAGGGAGACCAAAGCCAAATTCTTCAACCTTAACATTGTTCAGCTTAGCTGCAATAAAATGACCAAGCTCGTGTATGATAACGAGCAGGACGAGAACTGGGAAAATAATAAAATTGAATAGCATAGTATTTCATTAATCTTAACACGTATCAATTAAACCGTCATAATTTCTTCATACTTTCTTTTTTTTAGATCTTCAAGTTTGTCAGTATAATCTTTCGCAATTTTATCTATTTGCTTTTCTGATCTGAATTTGTCATCTTCTGAAATGCTTTTATCATCCAAGAGAGACCTGATTTTTTTACGTATTTCATCACGCGCTATTCGTAGCTGAATTTTTCCCTCCTCTATTTTTTCATTTGAAAGTTTTACATATTTTATTCTCTGTTCTTCGGTGAGAGGTGGAGTAGTAATCCGAACAATTTTTCCATCAACACTTGGACTTAAGCTAAGTGGAGACAAGCGAATAGCTTTCTCAATATCTTGAATAATGCTTGGATCGAAAGGTTCGATTAATATCATCGAGGGTCCTTCAATAGCAATGCTTGCTAATTCCCTAAGTTTTAATGAAGCTTGACCATTATAAGCAGATACTTCGATATCTTCTACTAAAGTTGCATTCGCCTTTCCTGTACGAATATGTCGAAGCTCTTCAATAGTATATGTGATAATTTCCTGAGATCTTTTGGTGAATTGGTTATAAATCGTGTCTAAATTCATGCTATTCTAATAATAACCTTACAGTTCAAATCTTTCAAATCGTCCTATACTAACGTTTTCACCTAATTTTAGGATGGCATCCCTTAGAATATCTTGAATAGTAGAAGTAGGATCCTTAATGAATGGGGCTTTCATAAGTTCTTTTGCATCCTTCGGAGCGGTTGATGCAATATGCATAACAATATTGTTTCCGAGTTTTAGAAAGTCTTCGTTTATTGCTACAAAATCAGTTTCACAAAGGAGTTCAAGCATTGACCCCATTTTTTTATTGTGATGAATGTAGGAAAAAATTGCACCCTGTGAAGTTTCACGTGCGGATTTTTTTGCTGCAAATTCTGCCCCTTTTTGTCGAAGAATTTCTCGTGCTTTTATTACATCTCCTTTTGCTTCTTCCAAAGCTTCTTTGCATAAACTATACGAAACGTTTGTTTCTTCTCTTAGTTGTTTGAGTTTTTTTATATCGTTCATGTTTTTTTAATTTTTTTCTCTTCTTTACTATCAGCTTTTTCTTTATTTTTTCGTCCTTCATCATAAGCCTTGATAAGCTCTTCAGTAATATATTTTATACTAACGACCGCATCATCATTTGCAGGGATTGGATAACTAACAAGATCGGGATCGACATTTGTATCTACTACGGCGATTGTAGGAATATTCATTATTTGAGCTTCAATAACTGCATTTTGCTCCTTGCGAATATCGAGTATACACAGAACATCGGGAAGTTTATCGAGCTGAGCAACTCCATCGTAAATACTTGCAATCCGGTTTATTTTTTTTTCAAGGGCAATTCTTTCATGCTTCGGCAACTTTGCCCAAGCCCCGGATTTTTGCTCTTCTCTCATAGTATTCATTCGTTCAATATTTTTCTTAATTTCAGTAAAGTTTGTAAGAAATCCTCCAACCCATTTATTAGTAATATAGAAAATATTATTTTCTTTGCATATTGTTGAAACTGGCTCTCGAGCAACTTTTTTTGTAGCTACATAGAGTAGTGTTTTGCCTTCCGAACCAAATTTTTTAAGTATCTTTATTGCTTGATCAAGATATTCGGCTGTTTTGAAAAGATCGATTATCGAAACACCTTTTTCTACAGAGTGAATGAATTTTTTGGATTTTGGATGGACTTTTTGCTTTTTATGACCAAGATGAAGACCATACTGTAAAAGCTTCTGAGGATCGATTGCTGTCATACTGTATCTCCTTAATAATTAAATGCTATTTTCAGAACCGAAATAAGCCCCACTATGAAGCTCATTCAACAGGAGATAAAGAAAATAGCTGTGCTTCGTAAAAATGTATTACTTATTGTATCAGGTAAGTATGTTTTGCGCAAGACTAAATGTCAAGATTCTTGAGGAATTTTCTAAACTCGCCATTGATTTCTTTATGAGTTAAAGCAAACTCGACAATTGTTTTCATATATTCAAGCTTATTTCCTGTATCGTAATATTTTCCATCTTGTATTTCACAAGCATAGATTGGTATACCTTGGTTCTTAAGCACATTAATAGCATCTGGAAGCCATATCTCGCCGCCTTTACCAGGCTCAAGATTTTTAAGAGCCTGGAAGATTTCCGGAGGAAGAATATATGCTCCATGAGTTGCAAGGTTTGAGGGAGCTTCGTCTGGTTTAGGTTTTTCGACGATGCGGTTTATTTTGAAAACATTATCTTCAACAGGCTCATATTCTGCGATTCCATATCGACTCAAGTAATCTTTTTCTTCAATACGAACTCCTGAAATCATGACCCCTCCAAATTTTTGCCATGCTGTAATCATTTGTTTAAGACGAGGAGGTTGAGCATATATAAATTCATCACCCCACATAACAGCAAAAGATTCATTACCGATAATCGGTTCAGATGAGAGCACCGGTGTCCCATTACCATAGGGACCCTTTTGGCGAATATAGATAAAATTCGCCATCTCTGCTATTTTATTTACCTCCTGAATATAATTTTCCTTATTACCTTGTTTAAGATTTCGAAGAAGATCTTCTGTTGGAGTATCAAAATGGTCTTCGATTGGTCTCTTACTTGATCCTGTGACAATAACAATATCTTTTACACCTGAGCTGACTGCTTCTTCAACGACATACTGAATGACCGGCTTATCAACAATTGGCAACATCTCTTTGGGCATTGCTTTGGTTTGGGGCAAAAAACGAGTACCAAATCCAGCTGCAGGAATGACGACTTTCGTTATAGTTTTTTTCATGGAATAGATGTTTTATTGAGCAAACTGAACAGATATCGGAGTTGGGATATCCATTGAGTTGTTAACTCGGCCTCGAATCTCAGCAAGCCCTTGAACGTCTGAAGTGATTACGTGATCTGAGATTCCTGATTCGTTCGTTTGAGCACATTCCGGTTCTATTGTGCCTAGCGATGTTGTTAAACAAACCTGTGCTCCTGGTATTGTTGTTTCATCACATGAACGAACGACAGCATTTAGTGTTGCTCGAACTCCTACTGGTAGCTCATTTGGAAATGCTAGAAGAAACGATGTACTTTGGCAAGGTGTGGTAGCGTTTTCTGCCTGGATCTGTCTCAGAGATGTTCTATAAAAAACGTACGAAGTGAATGAGCCTAAAACAAGAAAAAAAACGAGCACTAATAGTAATAGTTTTCTATCCATAGCCTAGCTTTTAGCATAGCATATTATTGAGAAAAGTCAAATAGTTGAGTCTTGTTGTTGAATATAAATAGCTTTTATATCAGCCCAATATTGTTGATCATCAAGTTTCTTCATAATTTCCAGACAAGAGTCTAAAGATATTATGGGAATGAATTGGGAAATTTTACGCAAAGAATCCTCAATAATACGTATTGGGTCCTGAGAACTATCTATTGTTCCAAAAGCCCTTTGTTCGTTAAAACGTTTTGCGAGTTCTGGAAGCTGAAGATGATATCTTTGACGCTGTAATTGAGTACTAATATCAGATTGGTCAAATGGGATAATATCTCGATCATGAGTTTGTTTAAAATTTGTATATTGTTTTCTAAAGTGATGAATCTCTGTAAATCTTTCTTCTGGAATGAACAAAATAAGAGTTAAGTCCGGATAAAAGCCATTAACATATTTATTTTCAAACTCTTTTATTTTTTCAAGCTGTACTCCCCCCTCAAAACCTTGGTATACTCGAGTCGAATCAAGGTATCGGTCAACAAGAAGGATGGTATTTTTTTCTTTACTATCTCCAAGATATGGTCTAATTACGTCATTAATATGCATTTTCCGAGCTTTATTAAAGAGAACAACTTGTTCTTCTGCAGAAATACCTTGTCGTAATTGTTGAAATATAAAAGAACGGAATTCTTCTGCTTGAGGACTGCCACCTGGTTCTCTGCTTGTTTTAACTTGATGTCCTGCATCCTGGAGTATTTTTGCGAGTGATGGTAAAAGTGATGTTTTTCCTGTGTATTCTCCACCCTCGAGAGTAATCAAATAACCCATAGATCAATAGGCTTTACTAAAATGTAATTGCTTGATTGTGTGTAACTTGTCCTTCTAATACAAGTTTTGCAACTTTATCCTCAACTTCGTCTCTAATTATTCGCTGCATATTTCGAGCTCCGAATCGTGGATCGTATCCTTGTTGAATAAGTTTTTCAATAAATTCTTGTGAAAATTGGAGCGTGATATGATGTTTAGATTGAATATCATTCTTCATCGATTCAAGAATTTTTTGAGCAATCAGAGTAACAGTACCACTTGATAAAGGCTTATATACTACCACACCATCAAATCTATTTAAAAATTCTGGAGCGAAAATATGCGCAGCGACAAGATGATCGATGAGCTGCGTAGAAAGAGTTTGTAGGGCTTCACCGCCTTCTTGAGTTTTTTGATAAATAAAATCCGCACCCGCATTAGATGTTGCTATAACAATAAGATTTGTGCAATCAACGCGTTTTCCAAATCCGTCTGTATAATAACCTTCATCTAAAATTGTAAGAAATATATTAATCAGATCGTGGTCGGCCTTTTCGAGTTCATCAAGAAGAAGTGTGCCATATTGTTGCTCTCTGACAGATTGTGTTAATAATCCAGGTTCATTCGTTTCCGATGAGCCGATAAGTTTTGATATATCATGTTTGGATTGATAGAGAGACATGTCAAAACGAATCATGTTTTTAATATCATTGAAAAAGACCTCAGTAATTGCTTTCGCCGTTTCAGTTTTACCAACTCCGGTTGGTCCTAAAAGAAGAAATGACGCAAGAGGTTTTTTCCGCGAACCAGCTAAAACTACTGATTTTCTCAATGCCGCAGCGAGTTTTTGAAGTGCTTCATCTTGTGCTATAACGCGATTTCTAAGAGATACCTCTAAGTTTAGGAGTTTTTGCTTTATGTCTTCTGTTATCTCGGTTGGAACATGTGTTTTCTGTTGAATGAGCGTATTAATTACATGTGGAGTCACAGCAGTACTTTTCAGATGTGATTGTGTGTACACACTAGCCTCATCTAGAAGTTCTATTGCGTTTTCAGGTAATGGAGCGCTTGTCATAAATCGTTGTGCCATATCAACTGCCTGTTTGAGCGCAGCGAAGGTAATGGCGACTTGGTTTCTTTTTTCAAACTCTACCGCAACATCTCTTAGGATCTTGATAGCCTGTTCTGGTGTTACTTCGACTACATCGATTTTATCGAAAAGTTGAGCAATCATCTGATTTTGATATATATATTTTTGATAAAAATAAGGTGTGGTTGTTGCAATAAATTGCAAGGTAGGAAGTTGAGCATATTTTGTAATAACATTGGTAAGATTAATTTTGTCTTCTTCATCAGAAACATATTCATGCAGATTTGGAATCATGACGATAATATTTTTTGCATCAGCAGCTTCTTTAAATATATTCCCAAGGATTTCTTCTCTTTGAACAAAATCTGTTGAACCAGCAAGAATTTTTTCCATATCTATCTGCATAACACGCTTATATGCGAGCAAAGGGTTGCATTTCCCACCATATATTGCTGAGGATAGCGCTTCTACAATTGTTTGACGTCCAATTCCTTCCTCTCCTACGAGTAAAGCATTTGATTCGCCAGTTTTTGCTAATACTTGTTGTACTCGATCAAGCTCTTCTTTTCGACCGATAAGATGTTTATAGTGTGGTTGCGCAGTGGTAAGCTCAGTTGCATATTGGTCAAGCGTCGGAGTAAAGCCACTTGCAAGATTTCTTCCAAGTGGAGGATTAGACATGAGACGATCAAGAGACCACCACGGGTTTTTATGGAGGTCCCTAAAATAGATTTGGAACCACTCGTCTACTTCTTGGCGACTTGATTCATCAGTAAGATGGCGTTTCATAAAATCGTTATATGCTCGTTGTTTTTCTTGATCGGGGCTTGGTTGAGCTTTGTAAAATAAATAAGCAAGAGGTAGGAAAATAATTACCATAAGATATCCTATTGGAAGGAGCAATACATAACAAATCTGTACAACGACATATGCGAACAGAATCGTTGACCGAATCCATAAGCCCATAAAGCGGGAAACTATATTGTTTGTAATCCTTTCTGTGAATTCATTCATTGAAAAACCAGCCCTTGTTTTTTTTATGACAATATTTTTCCAAGGAGCAAACAACGACTTCAGTAAGCGTTCTACTGAGAAAAAATAAGGCAGGAAGATGAACAGATTGATAATTGCAGTATGAGTATTGTGCAATTTTTTGTTAGCATATGTGACTAAGTTGTCATGCATAATTCCAGTATACAATATTATGATATAATGTCGGCTTATATATGTTTAAGATCAATAAATTTGATCTGCTTGTCTCCATTTATATCTTCTGTATAGCAGTTGCTGAATTTATGGGAGCAAAGACCTTTCCTCTTATTGCGATTGGTGATTTTAGACTCAATGCAAGTGTTGCAATCTTTGTAATTCCTATTTTATTCACCATAAATGACATCATAATCGAAGTACACGGTAAAGAACGAGCACGCAGTGTTGTAAGATCTGGATTGTTGGTTATATTTCTTATATTTCTATTTACCATACTAGCAACGGTCCTTCCACCATCGTCACGGTTTATTGAGACAGAAGCAGCGTATGATGAGGTTTTTCATCGATCAATAAGAATTTCAGCTGCGAGCTTAATTGCATTTGCTTTTGCAGAATTTCTTGATATTTATATTTTTGCTAAAATCAGAGAATCTTTGGGTAAGAGTAAACTCTGGTTGCGCAATAATGTGTCGAACATTTCTGCTCAATTTATTGACACAGTAATATTTATGTCACTCGCCTTCTATGGATTCGATAAGACTCCCCTTTCTAATGTGACGTTTCTTGTAAGTCTGATATTACCTTATTGGCTACTTAAATCATCAATGTCTATAATAGAAACACCCTTTGTATATATAGGTGTTAAGTGGTTACGTAAGGACAAATTACCATGAAAGTAATCGCTCTTATTGTTCAAAGCATTAACGGAAGAATCACTAAGGGATCTGACGAAAAGGTATATCAATGGACTTCTGGTGAAGATAAGGAGCATTTAAAAAAGATGACCTCTAAAGCTTCACTTATTGTAATGGGTAGTACTACCTATGAAGCATTTAAGAAATATATTCAACTCTCTCCTAATACCTTAAGGATGGTAATGACATCTCAACCAGAGAAATATAAGGATGATATTGTCATTGGACAACTAGAATTTGTTAATAAAAGCCCTAAGGAACTTGTTGAAAAATATGAGAAAAAAGGTTATAAAGAGTTATTACTCCTAGGCGGTTCTAAAATCTATTCAAGTTTTCTTGAAGCAGGATTACTTAACGAGCTTCTCATAACAATTGAACCAGTACTTTTTGGAACCGGAACTCCTTTTATTGAGTCACATAAACACGTATCCTTGAAGCTTGTTTCAATAGAAAAACTCAACGATAAAGGAACATTACTTCTAAAATATAGCGTCTATCCTTCGTAGAACCCTCCTGCGATAGTGAGGTCTCCTTTAATGGGAGGATGAGGATCATAGTTTTCAAGAGTGATCTTTTCAGTTGTAAAATCTCTGATTTCGCTAAGAGAAGAATCAATCTTTACAGTAGGTAAAGTTCTTGGTTTTCTGGAAAGTTGTTCTTTGACTTGGTCCTTGTGGTTTTCATAGATATGAGCATCGCCAAACGTGTGAACAAATTCACCAGGTTTGACTTTGAGTATGTGGGCAAGAATGAGATTTAGTAAGGCATAACTAGCTATGTTAAAGGGAACACCAAGGAAAAGATCAGCACTTCTCTGATAGAGTTGTAGATAAAGTCTATTATCCTTAATACTTAGTTGATACATGTTATGGCACATGGGAAAGTGAGACGTATCTCTGTAATGTGCCATAGTATATAGATATTCAGGATTCCATGAAGTTACAATAGCATTTCGTGCATATGGATCAGCTCGGAGCTCGTTAATTGCCCAGTCCAATTGATCTATAGTCTTTTTTGATCTCGTTGGCCATCTCCTCCATAATTCTCCATAAATTCTTGGCAAATTTCCCCATTTTTGCGCAAATTTAGTATCATTTCTAATTTTTTCAATAAATTTCTCCTTGGTCATTGTGGGTAGTTTGTGGGTTGGAGCTTGCTGATTGTAAATTTTATACGGATAATCATCCCAAATATGCACATTATTATCGACAAGATATTTTATATTTGAATTTCCAGAGGCAAACCAATAGAGTTCATGCAATACTCCTTTCCAGTATACGCGCTTAGTAGTTAATAGTGGAAATCCTTGTGAAAGATCGAATCGTAATTGTCTCCCAAAAACGCTGAGTGATGTCACGCCTGTTCCGCGGTCGACATTCTCTACACCTTTTTCAAGGACTTCTCGAAGTAAATCTAAATATTGTTGTTCTGGATGAATTATCATACTTGTTTTTCTCTCTTCTCAGTCGTAACTCTTCCACCTTGCCATTGACCCCTGTAGCTCTCTCCTCCTCCATCGACCCAGAAAAATTGAATATGAGCGAATCTACAGCCTAATTCCATAACTACGGGAATTGGTCCTGCATTAAATGCACCAAAGGTTAGCGAGCCTTTATAACCAGGCTGCACTGCTCCTGTACGAATTATAAGACCACTTCTGAATGTTGTCGTACGTGGTTTTATCTGCGCTGTGATGTCAACTGGTAAATTGACTTCTTCGAGTGTCTGCAATAAGTAAAATTCTTGAGGATTAAACCGAAGTTCTTGCTTTTTAGATTTAATATACGTATAGAGAGTCTCAATGGTTGGAGTCTCTCTATCTCTTATTCCAAGAAAAGCTGATCCTCCAGATATTTTATGTACTGCGCCAAGACGTAGATCAAAACCTGCTCCCTCAGGATTTTCTAATTCACGCCGATCAAGTCCGGTGACAAGCCGTTCATCCTTGACGAGTTTAAGAAGTTTCTTTGGTCCAATAATCATTTTTATAGAAACTAATTTTTAAATTATAAATTATGATAAGTCTTTTTTGTCTATTTTTGATGCAACGCTCCCTTTTTGATTGACATACTTTGCCATTTTATTTTTATAATAGGGTGTTTCAGCATTACTGGTCATTTCTTCAAAAGATAATGCACACACTCTCATTCCTGGATACAAAGCGACCGGCAATCGAGCGATATTGCTTAACTCGAGAACAAGGTTTCCCCTCCACCCCGGTGGAATAAGTTGTGCGGTAGCATGGACAATAATGCCGATCCTACCAAGCGATGATCTTCCCTCTAATCGAGCGGCAATATTGTCTGGTAGTTCGATCCATTCTGCTGTAGACGCTAAAACAAGTTCTCCTGGCTGGACAGTAAAAGGTACATTATTAGGAATTTTAATGGGTCTCGTCAATTCAGAAGGAACGCCTTTTTGAATATCAATATATGGGGTTACAGTATACTCAAATACTCTAAAATTTGTTCCCAATCGAAGATCTAAAGAACAAGGACCTAGTTGAGTGGAAAAGTCCGGAATAGGTTTAATAATAATATTTTTCTGTTTAATATTTCTTCTTATGTCTTTATCTGAAAGAAGCATGAAGCGATTATAACCGAGTTCATTGCAATTTGTAAAGTCGGATATTATAATTGCTTAAGCGAGGGTGCGTGGCTCAGTGGTAGAGCGCGTTCCTGATAAGAACGAGGTCCCAGGTTCGATCCCTGGCGCACCCACAGTAGTAAAATACTTGGAAATCCCACGCCCACCTATAAGAAGTCCTCTCTGATGAAAGCGAATAACAGAAATCCGGTGACCACGATCATAAACAATAAAATCGCAAAAAATGCCCATGGTTTATCTGCAAAGGGTATATTTACGTTCATTCCATAAATACTTGCAATCATTGTTGGAACAGTGAGAATAACCGTTACAGATGTCAGAAGTTTAATAACACGATTTAAATTATTCGTCATGATTGTTGAATATGCCTCTCGAATATTGACAATGGTTCGAATACTGTCGTCTGACAATTCAATCAGCTGTTTATTTGATAACATAATATCTTCAACCAAATCTTTATCCTTTTCATAAAGCGTTACGTGCTTGCTCTTAAGTAATGCGTCAAGTATTGAGTTTGTACGGACCAAAACTGGTCTGAAATCGTTAACTATTCCTTCGTAAGTTACAAATTGCACAATGTCTTCGTTCTTAATTTTCTCAAGTTTAATTTCCTTCGCACGAATGTCTCGACTAATGCGATTAAGATATGTGTTATAGATTTTGTTTAACTGTTGAACGAGTTGTAGTAATAATTTAATTTTTTGTGTGGTAAATAATTCTTTTGACTGTACGAGGGTTTGAATAAATTCCGGAGAAGATGGGGAGATTGTTGCAATAAATTTATCAGCGATACAAAATAGGATAGGGATTGTCTTAACTTCGTCATTGTCATCGAACGGATATCTTGTGTATATATAAACATCCCCATGTTCTATCTCAATACGGGGAACCTCATACATATCTAAAGCATCTTTTAGTAAACCTTTATCAAGATCTAATTCTTTTTCAAGAAACGTAAGTTCAGATTGTTCAGGATTGACAACATGAACCCATGATCCAACCTTAAAGTTTTCAAGTTGCTGAAGCGCATCATCCTTGATGTTGCGATAATAATACGTAATCATATCGATTTTTGAATTCTAATTTCCAGGAATTAATTGAATCTTATCTACAGCATATATATAAACAAGAGAGATTTCAAGCAAAAAATGTTTATGCAAGCCACTCAGCGATAATTTTTCCAACCTTTTTCCTATGATTATGAAATGAATGGTCAGCGTTTTTAATAATTTTATATGTAAGTTGTGGTTGGTATTCCTTAAGAATTTTGATAATTTTTGAAACATTACCCCACGCATACTCATCATTTTCGCCATATATAACTAATGATGGTTTATTCAGTGATTTATACATTTTAAATAATTCTTGTTTACGGGATAACATTGTTTTTCTCAGGACTTCATAAAAAGGAAAAACATTATAATCTCCGTCTGGATTAGCAATATCGAAGAAACCTTTATATGAAAAAATTTCGCCTGGCAGTAATTCGCATATTATGTCCTGTCCATTACCTTTCTTGATTTGTTGTCGTGCTTTTTCAAGAAGAGGCCAAAACTTTTCAGGACCATACATATCGTAGTATATTCCAACGTCGTCTCCCCCGCCTAGAAGTACGTATTTACTAATAGGATTTTCTGGTTTGTAAAAATGATAGATACAAATTTTATTTGCGCCTGTTGATTCTCCAATTAAATAAAATTCATTAAAGCCTTGTTGTTTCAGGAATAGAACTGCCGCGTCAATGTCTTGAATACAATCTTTAATAATTTCATAAGCCATACCAAATAGTTGATCATCATCAGTGTCCTGTATTTCAAGTTTTGTTATATAATGGGCTCCTCGATTATTAAAAGATAAAAGAGAGACCCCTTTTTTTGCAAGTTCCTCAGCATATTCAGCACGACCTTTTCCATAAAAAACAGACGAACTTCCATTACCGTGTAAAAAAATTGCTGCTTTTGTAGATTTTGCTGCATGAAAAAGCAGTCCGGGAAGTTCTAAATTGTCTTTTGTAGTAAAGTGAATAAGTTTTGGCTCTAGCATAAGCCAATTATACCATGAATATCATGTTAAAATACACGATGTTGATGTCATAGATGTAATATAACCTCATCATCGGGGAGAGAATGCTTTTCGCTAAAGATCTTGATCATTTTTGGAGTAACTTTATATACTTTACTTGTCATAATTTTAGCCTGAAAATTTTTGAAGTTTAGTTTCTCCTTTGTGCTTGGGTAAAGTTTGTTATACATTCTAAGCATCCATTTAATTGTAGCTAGTTCATTTTCCATTGTAGCGTGACCGTATAATTGAAGTCCAACTTTTTTATCACGTGCTTTTTGGCTAGAGTCAGCAATAGCACATGCCACACTATTATTTTTCAAGATCTGCTTACAATGATAAGAACTAGCCGGTGAAATAAAGTATAGATTCAAATTATTGTCAGATACATAATAAACTGAGGCTATCCACGGGTGATCAGCACACGTGGCAATAGCCATGAGTCGACATTCAGCTAAAATTTCATGAACTATCTCTTTATAATCTCGTTGAGTGGACATTATTTTATATTATAAGTTCCAACAGCTTGACTTATATTTGTATATCCATCCTTATTAAGCAATTCTACGAGTCCCTTATTAATATCACCAATGAGTTGAGGTCCTTCAAATATCATACCCGTAATTAATTGTAAAAGTGAAGCACCTCTTTTAATCTTTTCATAAGCATCTTCGGCAGAAAAAATTCCACCCACACCTATAATTATAAATCTATTACCATATGTCTGAAAAGTTTTAGAAATAAGATTATTTGATAACTCCCAGGTTGGTTTACCACTTATTCCACCTTTTATATCTAGAGGAATCAAATCTTTTATAGCTTTGCTATGGTGATCCTTGTTAAGATTTCCTATTATCACACCAGATATCTTAAACTGCATCGCTATATCTAGAAGTTTTTTAAACTCTTTCCACGGAAGGTTTATAGGCATTTTGAGAAATATTGGCATACTAATTTTTAATGAGTTGAGTTTAAACAATAGTTTTTTGAGTCTTTCTTCTGTCGTAAAAGGTTCTCCTCCAAAAGTGTTTGGGCACGAAATATTAATGGTATAAAAATTACCGGTGTTACTCTTAACAAGTTCTTTAAGACAATTATAATAGTCATTAATGCCATTTCTTGTAGATGAGGTAGCAGAACTATTTGTTTTTCCTACGGAAACACTTAGCGGAAATTCAGGATCCTTCTGTTTTTGAATTCTTTGAATGATTTTCTTAACACCAAGGTTTTTTAACCCGTAATTTACTATGATACCTTTAGTTTGTATAAGTCGATAGAGTCGTGGTTTCGGATTTCCCTCATACGGTTTGTATGTTACTGTTCCAATTTCTGCAAAACCAAATCCTATATGGGGCAGGATATTAATTAATTGGGCATCTTTATCAAAACCAGCAGCTAAACCTACAGGATTTTTAAATGGTATGCCATGTATCGTTTGTTCTAAAGAGGGATGTTGATATGAAAACAATAATCTTGTGAGGGATTTTGTAATAGAGAATCTGCCTAAGATCTTTCCAACTTGTAAAAATAGATCATGAACTGTCTCAGGATCAAAACGGAAGAGAATGGGTTTAACTAAGTGTTTATAGGTGACACTAATGATTGATGATTTGTACATATGCATAACCTTGTGGACTTACTGGGAATCGAACCCAGAACTCGCCCATGCGAAGGGCGCGGTATACCATTTACCTATAAGCCCATTTTAATTGTGATATTATAGTGTATTATAATATTTTCATGAGAAAACTTATTGTCATTGGTGATTATTGTAGAGATACAGTGGTTTGTCAAGAAATCCGATCAAGCGTGGATGGATTTCTTAAAAATCAGAAAGAAAGTAAAATATCATTTATCAGTGTAACTCCTTCGACGATTCATACAAGCTATGTATTACAGCAAATTGTATTAACAGAAGAAAGATATGGTATTCCCGAGGAAACAGTTTTTTTTGTAAATACTGATCCTCGGATTGAAAGAGATAGTTATGCTCCTGAAGCAGAAGGATCTAAAGGAGTCATCATAAAGCTTGTGAGCGGAATATATGTAACTGGGCCGAATTCCGGATTTTGCTTTTCAATGATTAAAGAAAGAATTCAAGCAGTATTTACATATGAGCCACTCAGTAAAGGAAGTCAATTTAGATCTCGTGATAATTATCCGCGCATCATAGCACATCTTATGGATTATATGGAGGACGAATTAGAGACAGATTCATCAAGCAAAGATATAATTAAAGAGTTAAAAGGTTTTTATGTAGGACACATAGACAATTATGGAAACATTAAAACTACTATAACGCACGAAGATCTTAAAGGGAAATTATCTATTGGAGACGTATCTGTAATTGAGATCAACAATACGAAACAAGAAGCAAAATATGTAGACAACTTATTTGGAGGACGTGTAGGACAGTTAGTGATTTATCCTGGATCGTCAGGAAGGCCCGATAACCCATACATGGAAATATCTTGTTGGAGCCATTTTGGTGATACGAAGCAAGGTGAAGCTGCTAAAACAGGAAAAGATTTTTTTGAAGGTATATCTCCCGGTTCTTCAATTACTATAGATCTTTAAATGTATCTTCCTCGTTAACAATGTGAATGTGGTTGGAAGGCTGCATGCTAAATTTAATATGCATGCAAAAAAATAGAAAGGAGGTGATTCACCCGCTCCTTCCAGAACGGGTACCTTGTTACGACTTAGTCCCCATCGCCGGTCTTACCCTCCCCCGCAAAAGCAGGGTTCAGGTACTCCCGACTTTGTTGGCTTGACGGGCAGTGTGTGCAAGAGACAAGAACGTATTCACCGCGGCATGGCTGATCCGCGATTACTACTAATTCCACGTTCATGAGGTCGAGTTTCAGACCTCAATCCCCACTGAGAGATGGTTTATAGGATTAGCTCCGCGTTACCGTTTAGCAACCCATTGTCCATCTCATTGTAACATGTGTGTCGCCCAGGGCATAAGCGTCATGCTGACTTGACGTCTGCCTCTCCTTCCTCCCCGCCATCGGCGGGGCAGTCTCCCGAGATACGTGTAACTCGGGACAAGGGTTACGTTCGTTGTCCCACTTAAGGGCACTCCTCACGGAACGAACTGACGACAGCCATGCAACAGCTGTCCTAACGTCCTTGCGGAAAATCCTACTTTCATAAGATCGCCGTTAGGATGTCAAGCCCTGGTGAGGTGCTACGGTTTGTCTCGAATTAAACCACATGTTCCACTAGTTGTGTGTCTCCCCGCCAATTCCTTTGAGTTTCAACCTTGCGGTCGTACTCCCCAGGCGGCTCGCTTAACGCGTTAGCTTCGCCACACCCTCTCCCAAAATAAATCGGGAGAAAATGCAACTAGCGAGCATCGTTTAGGGCTAGGACTACCCGGGTCTCTAATCCGGTTCGCTCCCCTAGCTTTCGTCTTTCAGCGTCAGTTATTTTCCAGAAATCTGCCTTCGCCATTGGTGTTCTTGACGATATCAACGCATTTCACTACTCCTCCGTCAATTCCGATTTCCCTAAAAATAACTCTATCCCGATAGTTTTTTCACCTGTTTCAAGGTTGAGCCTTGATCTTTAAACGAAAACTTATCGGGACGCCTACAGACCCTTTACGCCCAGTCACACCGGATAACGCTCGTGGCCCCCGTATCACCGACGCTTCTGGCACGAAGTTAGCGGCCACTTTCTAGTAGGGTACCGTCAATCCGGCATTCGCCGAGACTTCTTCCCCTACCACAGTAGTTTACATCCCAAGAGATTTCTTCCTACACGCGGTGTCGCGTGGTCAGGCTTTCGCCCATTGCCAACGATTCTTGATTGCTGCCACCCGTAGGTGTGGAGCCCGTGTCTCAGTGCTCCTCTGGCTGATCACCCTCATGAGGTCAGCTACCCGTCATAGGCTTGGTAGGCTATTACCCCACCAACTACCTGATAGGCCGCAGGCCCCTCTTACGGCGAGCAGTTATGCCCTTTCCAAGTATCTTGCGACACCTGGGTATAGAGTATTACCCCCGGTTTCCCGAAGCTATTCTCTACCGAAAGGTAGGTTCCTACGTGTTACTCAGCCGTCCGCCACTACCAGACAGTGCAAGCACTGTCAGGACGTTCGACTTGCATATCTTAAACACACCGCTAGCGTTCATCCTGAGCCAGGATCAAACTCTTAAATAAATATGAATTGCGAGTTCCCGCTTTCGCTACACTCCAGCGGGACGCTAAAAATTCTTACCTCATTTACATTTGGAAAAAATTTCTAACGATTCCAACCACATTCTCATTGTCAACGAGCTTGAAAATATACGTTATACTCAATTTAGAATACAGTATAAGTATGAAGTAACTCAATTATATAAGTTTTAACATAAAAGTCAACCTGCAAAAACCACTCTATTCAATCTTTCTTCCTCTTTCATAAGTTTCTGAAGTCCATGTATAGTTGCATCTTCAGGGTTTGATGCTATAGTTGTAGGAATTTTGATGTCATTTGAGATGTATCGATCAATTCCTGGAATTCTTGCAAACTCCCCTGTAAGCACAACACCACTTCTTATAAGTCCGTCAATTACCTCAGGGGGTACTGTTTCAATAAGTTCTTTCACACTATCTACAATTTGATTCATAGCAACAGCCAATGCTTCCTGCACATCTCTAGAAGTGACTCGAACTGATTTTGGAAGTCCGTTTTCGAGCGACTTTCCTCTTACTGCAAGCACGCCTTTTTGGTCTGAGAGATTAAATAATTTTACTTTTAAATGCTCCGAAGTTTGTTCTCCAATGATAAGTCCATATTTTAGATGAAGATAATTATAAATGAGTCTATCCATATGATCTCCCCCAGTTCTTAATACTTTTGAACTCACTATTCCACCCATAGTTATAATTGCAGCTTCGACTATTCCTGCTCCGAGATCAATAACGAATACGGGTTTATTGGTAAAAATATTATGCCCTGCTCCATATGCTTCTACAATGGGTTTTTCAATAAGATAAACAGTTTGAAACCCTGCTTTAATAAAGGCTTCTTGAAGTGCTTTTTGTTCCACTTCTGTTGAGGATGTTGGTACAACGGTGTAGCCCACAAGTCCACGTTTTATGAATGTCCCTTGATAGTAAGGATATACGGCTTTTTTAAGAAATTGTTCCATAAGATATACTGTTGCATCAAAATCTGAAATAATAGAATGTTCGATAGGTTTAATAACTTTAATATATCCAGGTGCTTTGCCATAAATATCTTTTGCGTCTGTTCCATAAAAGATATATTGACCTGTTTTAGTATTTTGACCTACAAATGTAGGTTCACGAAGAACGATTCCCTTATTGTCTATGGCGATCCGAGTCATTGATGTTCCCAAATCTATCCCGATTTTTGTTTTTTGAAAAACAAATGGGGAAAGTTTACGTATTTTTGATACAATTGAAATCATATGAAAATTAATTTTACAACATTATTTTTCAATCTCTACGCACTTCTCTTCTTTGTAGCACCTCTCTTGATGTTTCATAAAACATCAGAGATTTTTGAATTTAACAAGATGCTCTTTATTTACTTTATGGCATTTATTGTGCTTTCACTATGGATTGCCAAAATGATTATATACAAAAGATTGATAATAGCAAAAAGTATTTTCACAATACCCTTGCTCATATTTTTAGGATCACAAATATTATCAACAATATTTTCTATTGATAAGTATACTTCTCTATTTGGGTATTACGGTCGATTTAACGGAGGATTATTATCACTCATTGCCTATATCATTCTTTTTTTTGCATTTATCTCAAACATAAACTATTCGGAAAAAGCATCTAAATTAATTCGAAAACTTCTTAAGATTTCAATGCTTTCATCTTTTATAGTAATTCTTTGGGGACTTCCAGGGAAATTCGGCTATGATCTGACATGTTTTGTATTTGGTGGAGGACTCAATGTAGATTGTTGGACAGATCAATTTGAGCCAACAGTGAGAATGTTTTCTACACTTGGTCAGCCTAATTGGTTAGGAGCATATCTCGCGATTCATTTTTTCATCGGACTTTTCTTTTTCTTAATAGCTAAAAAAAGAGTTAAGTTATATATCTATAGTGGGTATTTATTCCTCGTTTTCGTAACTACATTGTTTACCAAATCTCGATCAGCAATTGGAGCAATAGGTGTTGGGCTAGTGTTATTTATGATCTATTTTTTTTATAAAAAGCGTACATCGGATTTCTTAAAAATTTCTCGTTTGAAGGTCGGAATTCTAACAGCGCTTGTGATTATAGGTTTATTAATTGGCAAAACTGGCATTTCTCGTATAGATAAATATATTACTTTTCCAACTAAAGATTCATCAGTAAGTACAGAATCGCTGAAAAATGAAACCGAATCATTAAAACCAGTTTCAATAGATTCAAACATAACAGATTCATATAAAATTCGTCAGATCGTCTGGCAGGGAGGATATAGTTTAGGACTTCAATATCCACTGTTTGGTACAGGGGTCGAGACATTTGCATACGCATACAACTTTTCTCGTCCCATGGAGCATAACGCAACATCAGAGTGGAACTATGTATATAACAAAGCCCATAATGAATTTGTAAATTTTTTCGCGACAACAGGAACCATAGGTCTTCTAAGCTATCTTTTAGTAATAGCTATTGTTTTACTTCAGATAAAAATCGTAATTAATGACAAAAAACTAGCAAGAGAAGACGAAATTCTTATAATCGCATTAATTATTGGATATATAACAATATCAATTACAAATTTTTTTGGGTTTTCCACAACAACAATTAACCTATTTTTCTATCTTATTCCTGCATGGATTTGGATAATACTTTATTCAAATCCATCAACAGAAAAGAGAATAAATATATTTTCTCTCGATAATAATCAAAAAGCTTATCTAATAGTTCCTACGTTACTTACAGTATGTGGAAGCATATATCTAGTGAGTTATTTTATAGCAGATATTCATTATGCTCGTGGAGAAAACCTCAGACTGATACAAGACTATGATTCGTCACAGAAAGAGTTATATAGCGCATATAATCTGCGAAAAGAGCATGTATATGCCGATAAAATTTCCGAAGTACTTGCGCAACAAACTTTTTTAAAAGCTCTTGGTTCCAATCGAACAGATTCAATAATTTGCACGGATCCAACTAACAAAGCAATAAACTGCGTAGACCTTTCTACGAAATTCATGCAAGAAGCTCTTAGAAAATCTCCAAAGAATGTTTTTTATATTCGTACGAAAGCCCGTAATAATTTTCTTTATTACCAATCAACTTTAAATGAAAAATATTTTGATGAAGCAATCTTAGCCCTTAGAGTAGCTCGAAACCTTGCTCCTACAGACCCGCGCTATCCATACACGCAAGCTCTCTTCCACCTTGCTCGATTCGAAAATTTATCCAGACCAACCCAAAAAGATAGAAATCTTTTAGACGTTCAAGGAATAGGGTCTGTAAACTTTGCCACTAAATTAAAACCAGATTATCGAGAGGCATATCAGATGAAAGGCCTTATACATGCCGCACTCAATCAAAAAGAACAAGCGCGTTCAGCTTTCCAATATATACTCGATCACATCGATCCTCAAGATCAACAAGCAAAAGATGAGTTAAAGCAACTTTAATTTTCACCGTCAATATACTTTTTACCTAGGAGTTCGTTTAATATATCTACGTAGAGAAAACCTGCTATTAAAAAGTAATGATTAAAAAAGCTATGGTGTAAAAGGAGGTGAAATGTGAAGAGCGTGAGAGTAATCTTCAGAGCTAGGCCAAGATTTTTCCTACGAATTAAAGCAAATAAAAGCAAGAGAGTTAATAAAAGCGATACCACGAGATACCCAGATGTATCAACAGAGAACCCTAGGTTTCTCAAAAAAGTACTTATAGATAGACTCATATATATGGGTGAGGTATTTTGTGAAGCTGTGAGTGAAAAGAGAGTATCATTTAAAAAAGCTTGAGGGTTAAGCACTAAGAAGTATAAAGGCAGCATGAATGGCGCAATAAAAAAGACAATGTTTCTAGATATAATAAGGTGTTTGATTCTTGTGTTTTCAGCGAAGAGAGGCATCAGTATGATGAGATGTTGTTTAAATGAGAAGAACAAAGCTAATATTAGGAGCAAGAGTCTTTCTTTACGTAAAACAAATATAAAACAAAATAGGATGTACAAAGCTAATACTATTTGATCGAGAAACATATGTTCAAGCATATAAAAAGATCTCGGGAGAAAAAGAAAACCAGCTACGGCCAGTGCACCAATTTGACTCTTATGGCTTTTTTTGAACATACTAAAGAGAGCAAAGGCAGCGAGGAGATTAAACCCGATAATAAGATAGCGTGGATCCCCAAGTAGTAGAACAGAAGGAATAGATAAAACAAAACTCATCGGTAGAAACGTAAAATATGTGGGGTTGACATTCTGATAGATTTTAGTAAAAGTAATGTCATAAGGATTATTACCCTGTAGTAGTTGTAATGGAGCTTCTTTCATCTGAACGAACGCATCTATAATTGGATGAGGTGATGTAGTGATTGTTAATATACTGAGAACAAGATACATAATCAAACTAAATATGAAGATTTTATTCCCAGAACTACTATGTATATAGTAGTAATAAAAAAGAAATACTACAGTGAATACTTGAATGATTTTTCCAGCCTCGACTGCGATCATTTCCTGATATAAACCACCATAGTAGAGAGATCCGTAGGTCAAAAGAATAAATATAGTCGCGACAACCAAAGGCTCGTGCTGGATTTTTTCAAATGGTAGTTTATTGCGAAAGCTTATATAATAAAACGTTATACTTACGAGAATAAGCAAACTTAATGAAGCAGTGTTGAAAAAACCAAGGTTTGGAGTTATTGCAAAAAAAATAATGATAAGGCCGAGAATTTTAATAAGGAAGGACGACATATAACCTATTATATAATAGACAACACTAGTAACGATGTATGAAGAATGAAGTTTCTTTTAAAGATATCTTTTATATAGTTATTTTATCTCTTCTTGTTCTCATTTTTTTCTCAAGACTTTTTTATCCTACGCCTTCTGTCTTTGTGACACCTGAATTTACCAGAGGTGATATTACTCATTTTTATCTTCCAATTAAAAAGTCTTTGTCTGAGAGCCTTAGAAATGGTAACTTACCGCTCTGGGAGAAGAATATTGGTACAGGCTTTCCCCTTCTAGCCGAGAGTCAAGTAAGTCCTTTTTTTGTTCCTAATGCAATTCTTTTTCTTCTTCTACCATATTGGACGGCATTTAATGTGAGTTTCATTGTTTCATTTCTTATTGCCGCGGTTGGTATGTACTCTTATATGAGAGTTCGAAATCATAGTCGGGAAGCAGCTTTTTTGGCAAGCTTTTCTTTTTCCTTTTCCGGATTTTTCATTACGCAGTTAAGCCATTTAAACATTGTTCAAGCATCCGCATTTCTACCATGGATTATGTTGATATATGAAAAATATAGTAGATCTAATGGAATAAGATATATATTAATTTTCTCGCTGGTTCTTTCTCAGCAGATTTTTGCTGGTCATATTCAGATAACATTCATTATTCTTGTTGGTTTATATTATATGGTTCTCTCCCAAAATGCGCTTTCTCTAAAACAGCGACTAAGACAAGCTAGTATCTTGGCTATTGGGATTATTCTCTCTTTGTTCCTGACATTAGTCCAAATAGTTCCAACAAAAGAACTGGTCGATTTATCAGTTCGTTCAGGCGGGCTTACGCCCAAAGGCGCAACATTTTTTTCTTTTTCCTATAGACATCTATTAACATTTATAGACCCATTTATTTTAGGTAAAATCTCCGATGCCACCTATACTGAATATAGACTAGACCCTGGAAATCTTTTTTGGGAAAATTCTGGTTATTTTGGCCTTATTCCACTCCTTCTCGTTCTTTTGGCGATTTTATATAAGCGAAAAAGCGTTATAAAACAATCTGTTGTTGGTTGTGGAATAGCTCTTTTACTTGCGCTTGGAAAATATTCCCCAATATACTTCCTTTTTTCTATTCCTCCACTCACGTTTTTTAGAGTTCCATCACGATTTCTGCTCCTCGCCGTTTTCTTTTCTACAATTCTCGTTGGTCATGGATTCGATATTCTCACTAAAAGTCTGAAGAAGCAAACACTACGACAATTTATAATTACGTCGACACTGATTTTATCGGTTCTGCACGTCTTTGTTTTGTGGTATGATTATCATCCTACAATTTCTACCAGAACATGGATAGAGCAACCAGAGCTTGTCAAGTTTATTAAATCCAGAGAGATACAAGGACGGACATACTCGTCTTTTGTATCTAGATATTGGCGTGAACAATTCATAACACAAGGCTGGAAAAACAACGTCGATTTTTATAATTTTGCTCGTAACGAGCTTTCTCCTAACATTAATTTAATGTGGGATATTCCGCATTTTCAATTATATGGCGGTAATGTGTGGATTCGACGATATGTAGAATATGACACAATACTCAGCACTGCTCTATTCGGATTAACAAGTAAAATTGAGAGTGAACATGAAACAGCACAAAAGTTACTTAACGTAAGCAGTATTCAATATATCATTTCTGATTCAAAGAGTAATTTTTCCGAGCCTTTGCGACGTGTCAAGGTAATCACTGATGCATCAGGGCAATATTCATACAGTCTTTTTGAGAATACTTCAGTTCTCCCAAGAGCAAGGATGGTATACGATTTCAGAATCGCAAAAACACTCGAAGAGCTATCTGATATTTTTCTGTCGTCTGATTACAATCCTAGAGAGGAAGTGATTCTTGAGGAGAATATCGATATAAGAGAATCTGACATCCAGATCAAGCCTAGATTCAATGTTCAAACCTTAACAGATGAAAACATGAAGCTTAGACTTTCTGTGTCAACAAATCAAAATGGGATTTTAGTCCTTGCCGATTCCTACTATCCTGGATGGAAAGCATATATAGATGGGCGTAATGCAACTATTTATCCGGCAAATTTGAATCAAAGAGCTATTCTTATTAATAAAGGAAATCATCAAGTTACATTTTCATATGAGCCATCGTGGTTAAAACCGAGCATTATAATAAGTGTCTTAGCTCATATTATAATTCTTTCAACAATGTTTCTTCTTCTTTTATCTTCTTCTCGTACCTTTTTTTCCACTTCTCGGCCTCTTGCTCGTCTTTGATACATTTATCGTATAACTTATACATATATCCGTAATATGTCGATGGATCATAACGTACAGTTTTTTTCGCTACTCTTTCTCCTTTTTCTATTTGTTTTCTTGCTTTTTCACATCGGCCGAGTTTAATATAAGAATCCGCAATCTGGAAATACGTATCCGAGTATTCAGTATCAAGACGAAGAGCTTCTTGATAGTGTCTTAGCGCATTTTCAGGATCATCTGCTCTTAAATACATGTTCCCTATACGTATTCGTCCATTACGATAAAAATCTAAAACATTAGCTAACATGAGGTTTCTATAAGAACTTAAACTCCCCTTTAAGGGATCTTGATATGTTTGCCAAACGCGCTCTGAACGTTTTAGCAGCTCGTCTTCGTCTGGTATATCTTTTTCTTTATAAAATTTATAAATCAGACCTTGCGGTATCCAATACGACTTTTCAATGTATGTAGGAAAATTATCGGTAGAATAAATAGGAACTGCACCATAATTACGCTCTATAAAATCACTTATGACAATAGAAGGATCCGTCCTCTGTGGTGTTTTAACCTTGGGATAGTATTTCTCAATAATCTTGTTGAATTCACCATTGTAGAGTTTGATAACATGCACCGGTACTCTATCTTTATATGTATCATATGTAAAATAAACATATTGTGTATTAAATATAAGCGTGTCTGCTTGTAGAAGAATTATTGAATTGGGTTCAGTTGTTTTCAATACATCCTCTCCTATTCGTTCAGCAGTTCGATCGAATTTTAAAATAGACAATTTTGGATAATTGATATAAAAAAGTGAAAGAGGTATAACAAAGAAGAATATAATAATAAGCTGCGCAGTTTTTAGGTATCTTTGAGCAAAATGTAATACTGAATGTATTCCATATCCAATCCAAAGAGTAATAAATATGTATGACGGAAGCAGAAAACGCTCCATGGTAGCAAGAGTGAAATCAGAAGTTATGATATATGATGCGTAAAAAAAGAATAATGGCCCTACAGAGAGGAATCCTATTAGAAAGTACCAAAAAATAGCTTTCTTATCGCGATAAAGACCAATATTACCGATAAGGCTAAGAGCCAGACCGATGTAAGTAAAATCAGTAATATAGAATTCGAGAATTATAGGAAACTGGAGGAGTCGCGATTGCAAAGTCTGGGCATAATGTATGGCTGCCTGAAATGTTCCGTATTGAGCTCGTGTTACGAGTTGTATGAAGCCAGTTAAAGTTGTTGGGTCATTCCAAACGATATAAGGTACTGACAGTGCTGATATATAAGCCCAAATATAGGGTATAAGGCCGAGAATGAAGAAACCCATAAGACGAATCGACATGGTTTTCTGTACTGGAAGATGTTTTTTATGGTGCCATAGTAGAGAAATGATTGCTGGTGCAAGAAAAATAATGATATGATGATGAGCGAGTCCAAGTCCAAATAGTAATGCGCCAGTATATAGATACCTTACTTGATAGTTAATGCTCCAAATATATAGCGCATACAATAAAGAAATAGATATCGCCAAGTGTAGAGCGAATACTTCGGGCACTATACTATATAACCAGAATATATATGTACAAGCTAGAATCGCTGTTGTGATAAGAGAGATACTTATAGATTTCGTTAATTTTTTAATAAAAAGGAACAAAATAGAAAGCGCTAATGCTGAAGGAATTGACGAGAGCAATCCTATTCGCCATGCTACAGTACTTATAGGAATTTTTGATATAAGAAATCCAAGAAAAGAGTATAGAGGATAGCCTGGAGGATGAGCAATTCCACCTACAAATGCTGCTGAAACAAGATCACCCGCATCACCTCCGTATATGCTTGTACTTTGAAAATATCCGAAGAAGATTGAATAAAGGATGAAAACGAAAAAACCCATTGGACGATTATAACAAAAAACCCGCTGCAAAGCGGGTTTTTTGTATTTAATAGCTAAGTGACTACATCAGAATCCGCATGTCGGTCCACCTGTGCTCGAGTAAACCTCAAAGTAATTGTTTATCACACCATCTGATGTGAGCTTTCCAGCATTTGCTGAGGACTCCATTCTTGCACATACGTTGTATCTAAGATTGTTATCCATTTGAATCTGGTATCCTAAAGCTCCGGTTTGGATTGTACCATCACTTAGAGTATATTCCCCATCTCTATTTACAGGGTCAATTGATACAGTGTTGGCATATTTACATAAATCTAGCCCATGCCATCCTCCGGTACCACATTGGTTATTTCCGCCAGTACTAAAGGCGCTCATAGCTGTGAGAGAGCTTATATTATCTCCAATGTACTGTTCTACAATACCTTGTAAGGTACCTAGTTCCTTAAGCCTTTGAGCGTCTCGTGATCTTTTTTGGGCCTCGGCTGGGTTTATGGTAATAAGCGCTATCACAGCGAGAATTGCAATAAGCGCAACAACTATCAAAATTTCTACAAGAGTAAAACCTTTTTGAACCTTCATAAGTTTTTTCAACATAATGATATATTAAATATAATTTTTAACCCTTTGTATCATAATAGTCTATTTTTTAAACATTTGTCAAGTACTATTTAACAGCAGGAATGAGTAGTTTTAAAACGATGAAGAAAGGCTAAATATAGGAGTAATAACGGCTATAACGACAAATCCTACACCAATTCCAAGTACAATGAGTATCGCAGGCTCTATGAGCGTTGTGAGTGCTTTAATCGCAATTTCAGACTCACTCTCGAAGTAATTTGCTAAATGTCCTAGTGTCTCGTCAAGATGTCCCGTTTGTTCTCCAACAGAAGTCATCTGGACGAGAATTGGAGGAAATATACCAGTTTCGTCAAGCGATCTACCTAATGTTTCTCCCTTTTCTATATTAAGACGTATATTCCTGAGTGCTTCCTGATAGATAACATTACTTGTTGTTTCTGTAATAATATCAAGAGCTTCTAATATTGAAACACCGGCTCCTATAAGAATGGAGAGGGTACGTGTAGTATCAACAAGTGCCGAAATTTTTATAACCTTATTGATGAGTGGAACTCTTAACATGATTTGATCGATGAATTTACGTCCAATCCTTGACCGATAATAGCGAAAAAACAAGGAAATTGAAGCAAAAAAACCTATAATTACCAAAAGCCAGAATTTTTGAAAGAAATCTGAAACTGCTATGAGAAAAATAGTTGGTGGAGGAAGTTCTACATCGAAATCCTTATATATTTCCAGTAGCTTTGGAATTACAAAAGTTATCATGATAAACATAACGACCAACATCGCAAGAATAACTACAGCAGGATAAACCATTGCGCTTTTAATTTTGCTCCTAAATGTTCGTTGTTGTTCGAGGTTACTAGAAAGTTTATTCAATATTTCATCAAGTTTTCCTGATGCCTCACCTGCTTTTACAAGCGAAATATAGAGATTATTGAAAAGTTGTGGATGTCTTTTAAGTGCGTTGGAAAAGCTCATACCAGCTCTTACATCATCATCGATTTCATAAATGAGCTTAGCATATGCAGTTTTTTTCGTCTGTTTTTTTAAAATATCAAGAGAGTCAATAATCGTTAATCCAGAATTCAACATGATAGAAAGCTGACGTGTAAAATCAACGATATCTGTAAAACTTACTTTACTAAAAATAGATCGAAAGGAATCGAAGATAGGCTTAGATTTCGAGCCGATGCTCAATATAACAACGTTACTGGATCGAAGATATGCTATCGCTTTTTCCTCGCTTTCAGCTTCAATTATCCCACTGACTGTTTTACCTTCTTTTATTGCCTTATATTTGTAATTCACAGATAAAAGGAACTAGCGAATTAATTTTTGAACCTGCTGTGGCCGGATCGCATTGTAGATTGCAGTTTCTCGGGAAATTTTTCCTTCCAGATATAAGCTTGCTAAATATTGTTCCATTAACATCATACCTTGATCTGATGAGGTTTCAAGAACGTTGTCTATAAGGTGTGTTTTGTTTTCACGAATAATGGATGAAATAGCTGGATTACTCATAAGGAGCTCACATGCTGGTATACGCGATTTTTGGTCTATAGTTGGTACTAAGCGCTGAGATATAACTGCTTTTAATGTAGAAGCCAACTGCATGCGGACTTGGTTCTGCTGGCGTGAAGGAAAAACATCAACAATACGATCAATAGTTTGGGGAACTGAATTAGTGTGCAGCGTAGAAAAAACAAGGTGCCCGGTTTCAGCGATAGTAAGAGCTGCTTGAATAGTCTCATAATCTCTCATCTCACCTATAAGTACGACATCAGGGTCTTCTCGAAGGGCTGATTTTAAAGCAATGGACCATGAATGGGTATCTTGCCCGATCTCTCTTTGTGAAATAATTGATTTTGAAGCTGGATAAAGATATTCGATCGGATCCTCAATAGTAAGAATATGTCGAGCATGTTTTAAATTAATTTCGTTAATTATCGCTGCTATAGTAGTCGTTTTTCCTTCTCCAGTAGGGCCTGTAACAAGGATAAAACCCTGCTTTAAATCAGTAAAATTATGAAGAATAGGAGGTAGGTTTAATGTTTCTAAAGGACTGATTTTTGTTGTAATAAGTCGAAAAGCTCCGGCAAGAGCTCCCCGAATATAGTACATATTTATACGAAATCTATATTCATCATAGTTATATCCGAGGTCAAGTTCTTTATTCGTAATTAAATACTCCTTTTTTTCATCGGTTAAGATTGGTAAAAGCATTTCTTTAGTAGATTCAGGCGTAAGGACAGGATAAGTTTTTAATGCAAATAACTGTCCATTAACACGTATTGAAGGGTGATAACCAGGAATAATGTGTAAATCAGATGCCTTTTTTTCTATTGTAATGTTTAGTAGTTCGGCAATATCCATAGTTTTAGTATACAGTATATCAATTCTCTCAGGCCTCACAAACTCTAAGTACTTCTTCTAATGTTGTTATTCCCTCGAGAGCCTTTAGATAACCATCTTGCTTCATAGTCATTAAACCATCTGCAACAGCTTGATCGAAAATTTCATTGGCGGTTGAATTTTTTACAATCAACTTGTCAATTGCACGATTCACTTTTACCATTTCAAATATTCCAACTCTTCCATAATATCCTGCATTTGGCCCCAACACGCTATCAGGTTTTTTATAGAGTTTAATCTCCTGAGGATTTTTTACATATTGATCAGGCAGGAAATCACCAAGTACTTCCTGAATATTTTGAATGACTTCAGGTGAAGGGACGTAAGGAATCTTAGCTTCATCAGATACTCTCCTTACGATTCTTTGAGCAACGACAGCATTTAGTACTGATGAGATGAGGAATGGTTCACCTCCGAGATCAATTAGACGAGGGATCGCTGTTGCAGCATCATTCGTATGTAGTGTAGAAAAAACAAGATGGCCAGTTAAGGCTGCTTGTAATGCAAGTTGCGTTGTTTCAGTATCACGAATCTCTCCAACAAGAATAATATTCGGATCTTGTCTTAAAAATGATCTGAGACCCGTGGCAAAAGTGAGTCCTGCCTGCGGATTAATTTGAACTTGATTAACTCCTTTGAGTTGATATTCTACAGGATCTTCAATAGTAACAATATTTACAGCAGGATTATTGAGTCGACTCAGAATGGAGTACAAAGTAGTAGATTTACCTGATCCTGTTGGGCCTGTAACTAAAACAATTCCGTATGGTTTTTGAATGGCTTCTTCAAGTATTTTAAGCTGGGGTCCTCTAAGGCCGAGTTCGCCAAGCGTTGGAATTCCCCCTGTTTTTTTAAGTAATCGCAATACAACTTTTTCGCCATTTACTGTTGGAAGAGTAGATACACGCAAATCGACCTCTTCCTCACCCATCTTGAAATTAAATCTACCATCCTGAGGTGCTCTTTTTTCATCTATTTTTAATCCTGATAGTATTTTGATACGGGAAACTAAAGACTCGTGTATCGATCGAGGAAGAGCTAGCTTTTCCTGGAGAATACCATCTATACGGTATCTTATACGAGTACGAGATTCCTGAGGTTCAAGATGGATGTCAGAAGCCCTTCCCTTAATTGCATATTCTAGAAGTGTTTTGACAATTTTAGCTATAGGTGCCTCTTTAATGATTTGACCAATTTGTTCTGCATGAATCGTTTTTACCTGAGGCTCGAATTCCTTAAGAGCCTCAGTTATGTTTGGAGAAAGATTTTGTGTATAAACAACATCGATTGTCTTTTCAAGATCCTCTTTTAAGCTTAGAACCGGAACAATTCTTTTCCCTGTTTTTTTTTGCAAAAAACCAATCGTTTGTACATCAAAAGGGTCAATCATCGCAATTCTGAGAATATTTTCTTTATCATTCAGCTCGAAAGGAACCAGGTGATATTTTCGAGCTATTGATTCTGGAACAAGAGCTAATGCCTGAGGAGCAATGGGCATTGTTGCTCCAGTTATCCATCCAAGGTTGAAAACGCGTGCTTTAGCCTTGAGAATTTCTTCTCCATCTATATCAGAGTTTTCAATAAGGTATTCATCAATAGGCATTTCTTTTTGAAGTGAATCAACTTCATATTTTTCAGCTTGTTCCTGTGTGATAATCTTGCTCTCAATCAGTGATTCTAGGAACTGTTTTGTGGGTAATGTCATACATTTTCACTATAAAGAATTGTATGTTAAAATGCAATGATTCCAACTATGCTCCCTATTTTATTAATATCACGAACCAACAAAGCTCATGAAAAGTTCATTGATGCATTTATTAAAAAACATGCTATTCATCCATCCGGCATCGTAACAATAGAAAAAGAAAAACAATCTGTATCAATAGAGCAAATCCGAGATATTCAAAAAATGCTTAGTAGAAATACTGGCCAGATACAGCTTGTTGTAATACATGACTTTGATACAGCTCGTGAGGAAGCCCAAAACGCATTTCTTAAAACGCTGGAAGAAAAAAATGATCACACTTTTTTTATCCTTGTCGTTTTTTCAGATACAAAAATATTACCTACGATCTTGTCTAGAGCGCATATCGTGCGAACAGAAAGTGAAGATCAAGGCGTTACTATGATACAGAAGCTCGGTCTTCTTAAAAAGACGCTTTCTCTAGAGGAATCTCTTGGGTTGACAGTTCACATAACGAAAGAAAATGCGCTAGCAACTGTAGATGAATTAATGGTTTATCTTAACAGAGCGCTATTAGCAACACAAGATCGAAAAGGATTTTCCAAGGGCTTCGCTCAAGCGATAGAGACAAAGAAATTGATTCTAGAAAACAATACAAATCATGAATATTCACTCGACCAACTTCTCATTACTCTTTTCCATCTCGGTATTTTGCCCACGACTATTGACTTACCTGAGGAGAAAGTGATATCCTAAAATATAATGAGGAAATACGCTTCAGAAGGATTCACCTTATTTGAAATGCTTATTGTATTACTTATTCTGAGTACAATTCTTTCTATCGCAACAGTATCTTTTTTTTCGGTTAGAAGAGACTCTCGCGATAGTCGTAGAAAGACAGATCTTGAAGAAGTAAGATCAGCTTTAGAGCAGTATAGAAGCAATAATAATATATACCCAACTCCTACAGGTACATTTGGATTACCGTTTGGACAGTCTGGATTAACTGATGACGATGCAAATACTTATGTACAATTATTGCCCCAGGACCCGCTTTTTTCTAAAAGGAATTATTATTATCAAACATCTGGTGGCGACTATACACTTTCTACGGAATTGGAAACAGCTGAACCAACTCCATGCGCTACCCCACCAGGTGGAGATAGTTGTGGATCAGGTCTCGGTTGTAACTACTGCTTAGGATCTTATGGTAAGAAGTAAGACTTATCCCCATTATCAAAAGGGAGTAACATTTATAGAACTCATTATTGTTCTTTCTGTCATTGTGATTTTATCTACGCTTTCACTTTCATCGTACAGGAATTTTAATGAGGATAGAAAACTTGAACTTGAAGCCCAAAAATTAATAGAAACATTTGAACTTGCCAAGAAAAAAACAATATCAGGAGATAAACCATGTGGTTCCTTCCAAGGAACATATACAGTAAGCTGGACAATATCGTCCTATACTTTAACACCTGATGGATGTTCTAATCTTATGACCTACCGATTTCCAGGATCAATAGTATTAACGACAAATAGTTCTGTTACATTCCAGCCATTTGGAAGAGGTTCAGATGAAGCATCAATTATTATTAAACACGTTAAAAAGAGTGTATGCCGCAATGTGACACTAAATGGAGCAGGTACGGCAGATCAGGACATCATAACATGTCCTTGATTACGAATGAGTTCTCCTATGAAAAGTAATATATTACAGCGAGGTGTTACACTTCTTGAAGTTCTCATATTTATAACTATTCTTTCCTTTGTTTTTATAGGAGTTGCAATTACTACAACATCGTCATTACAAAGAACTCAATACAACCAACATAAAATTCTTGCTACGCACTATGCAGAAGAACTTGAAGAATGGATGAGAGGAGAAAAAGAGGCTGATTGGACAAGTTTTGTGAATAAATCAGCAGCACTGCCAGGAAGGATCTATTGTTTTAATAGTACGACCATTGCTTGGCCATCTGTGGGGAATTGTTCTGGTGTGTATGGGTTAGTAAATACATTCAAAAGAGAAGCCACACTTTCTGGAACTGGTTCTCAGATTACTGTTAATATAAACATAGAATGGCAAGAGGCAAGCAACCTATTTTCTATCCCAATTGATACAGTTTTTTCTCAATGGGACTAAGCGCAATATGAAAAGCAAATTACGTGGTTTCACCCTTATTGAGACAATGATAGTACTAAGCATTATCGGGTTAATTATTCCAGTAATGTTTAGTCTTTTTTTTATAAATCTGCGGTCCCAAACTAAAGTATTAATTTTGCAGGAAGTAAAAAGAAACGGAGATAACTCACTCAATACAATTGAATCTTTATCAAAACAGTTTGGCGTAAGCTTTCACCAAGCTTCCCCGCCGCTTCGCACCAACGAAGTTTGTGTTACTACGGGTTCGAATTATTCAGCAGGTAATATTTACATTCTGGATGAAAGTGGAGATTGGTTTTCATTCTATCTAGATAATGGTCGAATCGCTTCAGAAAGCGGTACAACAGGTGTTACATATCTTACTAATGATAAAGTTGTTGTTTCAAGTTTTAGCCTGACATGCGATCGTCCTATATCAGTATCACCTCCGATAATGTCTATTTCCTTTACGGTAAGCCAAGTTGGTACTCCAGGGAGACAGGAGGAAGAAGCATCTCTTAATTATCAAACAAAAATAAAACTGAGGTCATATTAGGTATTGAAAACGAGGCATTAGTGCTATAATAGTGCTTATATGCTTCCCTCCAAGTTTTTGCGTGATAGATCTTCTATTTTAAAAAAAGAACTTCAACATGTAGAGTCTACGGTAGACGAGGAAGAATACTTTTTGAAAAGAAGCGCACAGACAATTCAGAAAAGAACACAGCAATTACGAGAAACAAAAAATCAAGCGTTTGATACAGTGTCATTATGGGGGCTTTATGGGCAAGAGGATATGAAGGCTTTCAAATCAATGACTCTCCCTCTTTTTATGTCAACGACAGGTGGTCCATTTGATTGTCTTGTTGATGGTAGTTTATTGCTTTCATATAAAACGATCGACGATCCTAACAAAATATACACGCGAATTGATAATCAAAATCCTGATCACTTAGCGATGAAAATTGCAGCGCTAGAAGGACTTGGCGTGCCACAATTAACACAAGGTGTTTGTACATCTTCAGGTATGTCAGCAATACTCATGGCAACAATGCCTTTTCTCGAAGCTAATGATAATTTTGTTTCGTCAAATCGAGTATATGGAGGAACGCAGCAACTATTTGAAATAACGTATCCTAAGTCAGGTTGGCGCGTTCGCTGGGTTGATAAACCGTGGGAAATTAAGGAATGGGAAAAGAGAATTGATAAAAAAACTAAGTTTTTATATATTGAATCACCGAGTAATCCTACATTGTACATAGCAGATATTCAGGCTTTATCTACATTAGCTCATGAACATTCTATACCGTTAATTATTGATTCGACATTAGCGTCTCCTGCCTTAACGAGACCCTTTGAACATGGTGCCGACATTGTTGTTCACTCAACCTCTAAGATCGCTAATGGTAGTTGTAGAGCAATTGGAGGCGTGGTGATTTCCCTTGATACTATTACTACCAATATAGAATCTATTAAGGACAATTTCGCATATATGTTAAAAGGTGGTCATTTCCGTAACATGGGACCATGTCTTTCACCTTTCAACGCACAAATTATTTGGGATGAACTCATCACGCTGCGCTTAAGAGTTAAACAAGTGTCAGAAAATGCTTTGATCATAGCAAAATATCTTGAAAAACATCCAAAAATAGAAAAAGTAAATTATCCTGGTCTTGCTTCTCATCCTCAGCATAGAATTGCAAAACAGCTTATGAAGCTTCCTGATGGCCAAAACGCTTATGGTCATCTTATGTCCTTTAATATCAAAGGAGGACTACGTAAAGCAAAAAAATTTGCTGAAAATTTTGAATTTGGTGTTCAGGTTACTCATTTAGGAGGTAGTTATACTGTTTGGGTACACAACGCAACAACGACACATGGTCAAATGACAAATGAAGAGAGACGAGCTGCTGGAATTTCTGATAACCTTATTCGATACTCTGTAGGCTTGGAAGGAGTACAAGATGCACTATCTGCACTTGATAAAACATTACGGAAAATATAAAATTTAAATATTGTACGATTAGTTTAGTACACCCTCTTTTACTAATTCTGACACAACGACAAGTCTCTCTGAGTAGGATTTTTTGATCGAGTTCCAAACACCATCACATGTTATAAGTCTGAGTGCAGTGCCTTCATAATCACCATATACATATTCAGCAGGAAAAGTATCCAAGGGATAACTTTGAAGCTCAATGACGTTAAATGTAAGTTTCAACCCGTTTTCAGTTGTTACGATTATTGCGTCTCCTGGCTCCAGAAGCGCAAGGTTATAAAATACTGCAGGAGAACCGTCTGTACGATCAAAATGTCCATTCACAATTGCCGCTCCATACTCTCCTGGACGCACACTATGTTCATACCATCCCACCTTCTCGAAATCCTTAGGGATTTCCATAACATGTTCGGGTGTTATTCCTACATATTGTATAAGGGAGTCAACACCAATTACGGGAATTTCAATTTTTGCTGGTGGTTCAACCTGAATTGGAGTAGGTATCTCTGTTGGGCTAGGCTGCGGAGATGGAAGAGGTAGATTATGGGTAACGGTTTCTACGTCTTGACGATCTTTGGCAAAAACTCCAGCAACCTCTCCTTTTTTGTTTCCTAATGGGGTCTTAAGGATAGTGAGCTCTGTTGGGGGAAGAAAAATAGCAATGATCAATACTAAAAAAATTCCGTAGATGATTTTAGTATTTAATTCAACAATTTTATTTAAAAATTCCATTACATATTAAGCATATATAATATAGTGTAGAAAAAGCAAGATTTTTGTTCTAAACGTCTTGACTTATCAAACCTACTTCTCCATACTTAAAGTATGTCTGATTCTATTTTCTGTGTAGATTTTGGGGAATATTATCTTAAAGTTGCCCAAGTTGATCATAAAAAGAAAATCTTGGAAATCAAAGCCGCCGCATTCAATGAAATACCATTTAATCCGTATGCATCTTCTGCAGAAGAAGTTTTCAAGAAATCTGAGGAGCTTTTAGTTAAGCTTATTGCAGATGCTAGTATTAAACATCAAGATGTAAATATAATTATTCCAGATAGTCAAAGCTACACGCGGATTTTTGAAATGCCTTTGCTTACAGACAAAGAGCTTTTATCTGCCATAAAATATCAAGCTGATCAATTTATCCCAATCCCTATAGATAAAGTTAGCCTTGACGTTCACATACTTCACAAAGATAAACAAAACAATAAAGTTGATATTTTGCTTGTTGCAGCAGCGAATACTGTGATTGAGAATATTGTTCAGATCGTTGAATCTGCATCACTTATGCCTGTATCCATTGAAAATGAGGCAAGTGCAACAGTCAGACTTATAACCACGATACTAAAAATGGAGAAACAGAAAAACAGGAGCACTGATGAATGTGAAGTATTTATAAACTTCGGAAATTCTTCAACATCTCTTTATTTGTTTAGTGTAACTGAGCAACGACCATTACAGGTGCATAATTTTACTCTTGGCAGAAGTATATTTTATCGAGATATTCTATCTAATTACTCTCTTAATGATCAGCAAATAAAGGATCTTATAGAAAATATAGGATTTTCCGAGGATGATTCGACATATGATCTACATCAACTTTTAGCTGCACCGCTTAACGAGTTTGTCTCTGAGGTCAAAAGATTTTTAATGTCTACCAAGGAAGGTGCTTCTGGTAAAGTAAGGAATATTTATTTACTCGGCGAAGGTTCCAAATTTGCTTTTCTTGATAAAAAATTATCATCGCTTCTAGGCCAGTCTATTACTCCTCTTAACCTTTCTGAATACGTTTCTAAAAATTCAGTTTCAGACTACTTCAAACAAGACTGGCCATTGCTTGCTCCTGTAATAGGTGGAGCACTCAGATAGATATGGAAATTACAATAAATCTTCTTCAGCAAGAAAAAAATTACAAGAGAATAGAAAATTTTTTACATATAGCACGGATGATAGTCATTCTTTTTGGTGCTGCTACATTTATTGCATTAATAGTTATTTTTTTGCTCAAGCGCAACATTAGCCAATTAGTTGACTCAAAAAGCTCAAGAAAAGAGCAGTTACTCACTGAACTCAATCAAGTTCAGGATCTTGAAGCTAAAGTTCTTTTACTAAACCAAAAGACACAACTCATGAACCAAATCGTTATACAGGAACCTCATTACTTAGACTATTACAATACTTTAAAGAGATATCTGCCTTTGGCAACTAATTCAGCCCAACTAGGTACAATTACTCTCGATAGTAAAAAGAGCGCACAGGTACAGATTGAATTTGCAGGAATTATTCCTCTGTCTGAATTTCTTGGACGAATTGAAGAGGATGATTTCAAAAACAGTTTTAAATTGGCACAGATCAGTAGGATATCATTCTCTGAGTCTGTAGACGAGCAGTTAAAATTAACACTTAACGTTACGTTCAATGAATAGAAAGATTATTGGAAATAGATATTTATATCGTCTTATTAAGAGACATGTTATTTATATTATTGGGTTTGTATTATTTTCGATTTTGGCAAGTTCTTTTATTCCTCTTCAAATTAACAAATATGGTCAGCTTAGAAAACAATCAGGCTTACTTGACGAAGAATTAGCTCGACTGGAACAAAGAAGAGCTGTTTTAACACAATATAGAAATATTAACATTGACGAGCTCATCACCCTTGTAAATACTATTTTTCCTAATACCGAAGATAGATTTTCAATATTTGGAGCAATGGATAATTTAGAAGTTATTACTGGAGTTCCAATTACTGATTATTCCTCTCCTTTCACAGGTCATGCAATAGATGAAACCGTCATTAGCGCACATGGACGTGCCAATGAGACAGCTTTTATGAATTTTTTAAAGGATTATCCTTATTTATCTGGGAGGCTTATTACTCTGGATAAAATAAATTTTAATCCTAAGGAAAATTTGATTAATTTTTCAATAGTCTTTCATACTAGAGATATTCCACCTTCAGAAAATCTTATTCCAGAATATAATGCTACAGTTGTCTTGCAAATTAATGCTCTGAGGGATGAACTTGAAGCTCGTAATCCTGCATTTGCTCAAAATAGCAGAGAGGAAGAAGTAATACCTATAAATTATTCAACAAAGACTAATCCATTTGAATAGGATTAATTTTCAGTTACGTTTATAAAAACTCTTCTTCTAAGGTCCGGGTATTTCTTGACATCATATAAACGCAGAACGTCAGTAATAGCTTTAATAGTAAGTCCTCTTTTACCAATTACGCGAGGATAATCTTCGTCATGAAGCTCTATATTGAATCGTAATACGTCGCTTTCTTCTTCCTTTGTGATTTTTACCTCTTGCTCGTGGTCTACAATTCCAGACAAGATATAGTTAAGAAATTCTTCCATAATTATTTGAGATGGTGTCGCAGTAATCGGGCAGTTCCTTTTGTTAATTGTGCCCCTTTTCCAAGCCACTCCCTAAGTTTTTGTTTATCGACTTCAAGAATATGAGTAGTAGGTAAAGGATCATATCGTCCTATTAAGTCAATATAGGAACCGTCACGTTTACTTCGAGCCTCGGCTACAATGATCCTATATTTAGGATCATTTCTTCTTCCAATTCTTGTGAGCTTAATTCGTAGTGCCATAGTTATTTGTCGCAAAGCGACGTCATAATTTCCTACTCAATTGAATTATAGCATATCTAAAGTTTTTGTAAAGCCTTGCGGGCAGCCTCTTCTTCAGCTAATTTTTTGGATTTTCCTTGACCCTTTGCTAAAAGTTTTTCATCATCATAAACACCAATTTCATATTGTTTATTATGTTCAGGACCGCTTTCATTCAAAACTTGATACCGCGGCAATTTTTTGTATCTATCCTGGTAATATTCTTGTAAAACATTTTTGGCAGGTAAGTATAATTTTTTTCGAATAATAGTATCGAGTGTATCCTTAAATAAAAATGTAGTAACAAATGTATATGAAGTCTTAAATCCTTTTTCAAGATATATGGCTCCCAAAAGTGCCTCGAAACAGTCTGCGAGAATCGAAACATTCTCTCTTCCATTATTTTCCTGTTCTCCTTTCGATAAATGTAGATATTTTCCTAGATTCAATTCTTTTGCCGCGGCATAAAGACTGGCAGTGTTTACGACTGCAGCTTTAATATCAGTATAATCACCCTCTTGATGGTCTGGATAATTACGGTATAGATGTTCAGATGTAATAAGAGATAATACGCTATCTCCTAAAAACTCAAGTTTTTCGTTTGATGGTAATGGGAAACCGGCATGTTCATTGAGGTATGAACGATGTACAAAAGCCGTTTGTAGTAATTGTTTATCTTTGAAGACAATTTTAATCTTTTCTTCAAGAACAGAAGTATCAAGTGTTTTGCTCATCAGTTTCATAAATTTTCCCAAGCACTGCATTTATAAATGATGGGGATTTCTCTCCTCCTAGCTCTTTGCCAAGTTCGACAGCCTCGTTGATAACAACTTTTGGTGGTGTTTTCCGCTCAATAAGTAACTCGAATAATGCGAGTCGAAGTATAGATAGATCTACTCGTGCAATCTTATCAACACTAAATTTCTTCGCAAATTCCTCAATGTGTTTATCAATTTGTACTGAATGCTTGAGAATTTCCTGAGTGCGCTCTGTTAATTGGATTTTGCTTTGGTCGTTTTTATACATTGATGCGTAAAGATTCTGAACAGTTTTGACTCTACGTAGATGTCGTCTATCCATTATAGTTTATTTTCCGCAATGTGGACACACCCGGTGCGATAATTTAGGTTTATTGCAGTTTTTACATACAACATATTGACCTAAAGATATCTTCCGAGCCGTTCGTCGCTTACCTTTTCGACGTGTAGAGTGCTTGCGTTTTGGTACTGGAGCCATAGAGGGTATTGTACAGACAAATGTGAAATTTTACAAGATGTTAATCTCTCGATATATGATCAATCTTATATTTCATGATTCGTTCTTCAAGAAACGGGAAGTCTTTTAGTGCATATGAAGATTCCAGAAATGTCTTGACGGTCTTCTGCGCTTGTCTAATGAGTTGTGTATCTGAAAGTGAAGCAATATTGAGTCTATCTATGCCATGCTGTTGCGTTCCAAATATATTACCCGCTCCTCGATGCTTGAGATCATATTCTGCAAGTTTGAACCCATCATAGACTTTTGAAAACATCTCAAGTCTTGTACGAATATTTTCAGCATTTTGCTCAGTAAATAATAAACAATATGATTGCTTATCTGATCTTCCTACTCGTCCGCGGAGTTGGTGTAGTTGAGCCATACCAAACCGTTGGGCAGCTTCAATCATCATGATGGTAGCATTAGGGATATCGATACCAACCTCAACAACAGGAGTCGAAACAAGAATATCAATTTTTCCTTTTGCGAAGTCAGATATAACAGTATCTTTTTCATTTGATTTCATACGACCATGTAAAAGTCCAAGCTTAAGATCTATGAAGATTTCTTTTGATAATCTTTCAAATTCAGCTTTTACAGCTTTAACATTTTGCATACTTTCTGAGGAGGATTCTTCTATAAGTGGGCAAACAATAAAAACTTGAGCCTTGTTATGCTTAACTTCTTTTGTAATCCAATTATATGCATCCTGTCTTTTCGAAGGTAGAACACAGTACGTTTTTATCTTTAGACGTCCTTGTGGAAGTTCATCGATTATCGATACATCGAGTTCCCCATAGAGAGTCAACATGGCTGTACGAGGTATAGGAGTAGCAGTCATTGAGAGAAGATGAGGATTAATACCCTGCTCTTTAAGTTTAGCTCTTTGAATAACGCCAAATTTATGCTGCTCGTCTACGACAACGTATCCTATATTATCAAAACTGTTTTTACCGGAAATAAGCGCATGTGTACCAATAATTATTGATGCTTTGTCAAGCTCATTTTTCGATACTTTTTTATTTGAGGTAATAAGTACGGTGTGCGGTCTTAGATTTTTTTTGAGATTTTCAAACACTTTTTGCACACTCGCGTAATGTTGTTGTGCTAGGATTTCAGTTGGTGCCATAAAAAGGGTTTTATAACCATTGAGAAACGCGAGGAAAGCACCAAACGCAGAAACTACTGTTTTACCACTTCCTACATCACCTTGTAGCAACCTGTTCATCGGGGTAGATGAGGAAAGATCGTTGATAATCTCAGAAACACATCGTTTCTGTGCTTTAGTTAACGAAAACGGTAAGCTTTTTTCGAATGTTTTTAATAGTTTTTCATAAGGTTTCAATTTGAATGCATTTCCTATAACATCTTTTTTCCATTCCTGTCGAATGAGAGTAGATGATAACTGAATAATAAATAGCTCATCAAAGGATAAGCGGTTTCGAGCAGCCTCTAGGCCATTTTTATTACTTGGAAAATGAATTTGAGCGTATGCTTTCTGCTCTTCGATCATTTTGAGGTTTTTTAACAAAGGAACTGGAAGAATGTCTTGAATGTCATCACCATACATGAATAACACATAATATATTTTTTCACGAATTGTTTTCGTTGAAAGGCCGCGTGTTTGAGGGTAAATCGGAACTATGCGTCCAGAATGCACGGTTTCATCAGATAAACCCTTGAGTATTTCAAATTCTTCAGCCTGGAAGCTTAGTGTACCCTTAAATGATTTTATTCCCCCTGCGAGAGATACGATGGTTCCAGGCTTTAAAATTTCTCTTAAGTAAGGTTGATTGAACCATGCTACCTCTATTTCACCAGAACTATCATACACTTTTGCTTTTTGTATAGTAAACCGTCGACGTGTATAAATATTTTCACATGTCCTTACTATGGCTTTTATCGTAACCTTTTGCTGCGCATAGATTATATTATCGAGATCAGTAATTCTGATAATTGTGGAATAATCCTCATGCCGTAAAGGAAAATAGTTAAGGAGTTCAAAAAACGTAGTTATTCCTAGTTTATGAAAAATATGAAAAGTTCTTGGCGCAGTTCGTGGGAGTAAAGAAATGGACTGATTAAGCGCTTGAATCATGATGACGTGATAACCCGCGCTTTATCTGAGCGAATAAATAAGTAAAGGTAGTAGTGAGGTTGAAATAAGCAAAATAGTTGAAATCACAATAACTATTTTCATAAGCAGTTGCTTATTTGTAATAAGTTTTTTGAATCTTCTAAACATTTTAGAGATAAAAGTTAAAAATTTAGAATTGAGACCTACTATAGTATACTATACGTATGCAAAACCCATCAAGACGACTACGCAGGATGAAAAGCGGGTTATTCAAGGAGAAGGTAGTCTCCTATGCGCTTAAGAGTGCTTTGATAGGAGTTGTGGCCTTTTTTCTATTAGGAATGGCTGCTTTTGCATATTTTTCAAGAGACTTACCAGAGCCAGGAAAAATTCAACGAAGAGAAGGATTCTCAACCGTTTTTTACGATCGGAATGACAAAGTCTTATTCGAAATGTTTGAAGATAAAAATAGAATTCCCGTTGATATAGAAGATGTCCCAGAAGATCTTAAAAATGCAACGGTTGCTGTAGAAGATAAAACTTTTTTTAAACACAAAGGTTTCTCTACCCCAGGAATCGCCCGCGCAATGCTCACCATAGTATTGAGGGGACGACTTGCAGGTGGCTCAACACTAACTCAACAACTTGTAAAAAATGTTTTATTAACTCAAGAGAGAACAGTTACGAGGAAAATAAAAGAATTGGTCCTAGCTGTAGCTATTGAACGTAAATTTTCAAAGGATGAAATACTTGAAATGTATCTCAATGAGTCTCCCTATGGTGGTACATTTTGGGGTGTACAATCTGCCTCAAAAGGATATTTTGACAAGGATGTTAAAGATTTGAAGCTTGTTGAATCTGCAATTATCGCTGGTTTGCCGCAACGGCCTTCGGTTTATAATCCGGTGACTGGACAACCCGATGCTTACAAGACTCGTGCAAAAGATGTGTTACGAAGAATGCGTGAGGATGAATATATTACACAAGCGCAGGAACAACAAGCTCTTAAGGATCTCCAGAAAGTAACCTTTGAAAAAGCTCATCTTGCTATAGAAGCACCGCATTTTGTATTTTATGTGCGAGAGTTAGTGGTAAAACAATTTGGGGAGAAGATACTTGATCAGGGAATTGAGATAAAAACAACACTTGATTCTGATGTTCAAAAAGAAGCTCAGAAAATTGTTGCAGCAGAGATCAAAAAAACCAAAGCTCTTCATGCTACAAACGGTTCAATGGTAGTGCTGGATTCACAAACAGGTGAGATACTAGCTATGGTTGGATCTTATGATTATAACGATGAAGAATTTGGTCGTTATAATACTGCAGTTGCCCACAGACAACCTGGCTCTGCTGTTAAGCCTATCACCTATGCTGTTGCATTTGAGCAAGGCTATACACCTTCTTCTGTAGTTATGGATATTCCTACAGAATTTCCAGACCAAGGGGGAAAGACATATAATCCAATCAATTACGATGGCAAATTCAGAGGTCCTTTGCAATATCGCTTTGCACTTGCAAATTCAATTAATGTCGCAGCGGTTAAAGTACTTGCAAATGTGGGTATAAAAAATTTTCTACAAAAAGCATATGATATGGGAATGAACGATTTTGAACCTACTGATGAGAATCTTAAGCGATTTGGTCTTTCTATTACATTAGGCGGTGGTGAAACAACTTTACTTGATTTAACATCCGCGTATTCGTCTTTCGCCCGAGGAGGAACATACATAGAGCCAAGTTCGATTCTTGAAATAAAAAATCATAAAAACAAAACTATTTTTAAAGCAAAAAAACCATCAAGTAAAAATGTTTTATCTCAAGAAGTCTCTTTTTTAATATCGCATATTTTATCGGATAATAATGCCAGAGCTGATGCTTTTGGAACAAATAGCTACCTTAATATTCCCGGTAAAACAGTCGCAGTAAAAACAGGAACTACTAATGATAAACGTGATAACTGGACAGTCGGATACACTAATGACGTAACCACTGGAGTTTGGGTAGGAAATAACGACAATTCTCCTATGAATCCAGAAATAGCCTCAGGACTTACAGGAGCATCAAGTATTTGGCATAAAGCAATGCGAGAGTTTCTTAAGAAATATAAAGATGGTATCATAGAAAAACCAAGTAATGTAGAAGCTCTTCAAATAGATGCATTTTTAGGTGGTTTACCAAGAGAAGGACAGCCTATACGATCTGAATACTTTATTAAGGGGAGTGAACCAACTGACATTTCTCCATTCTATAAAAAACTTAAGATATCAAAAAATACAGGTAAGTTAGCCAATGAAATCGAGATCAAAGCAGGCGAATTCGAAGAAAAGGATTTTATTGTTATTGCTGAAAGCGACCCTATTTCTACTGATGGAAGAAACAGATGGCAAGAAGCGATTATTGCTTGGACAACACAACAGGCAAGCGACATATTTAGACCGCCAACAGAGCTTTCAGATACGAAGAGTGATGAAATTATCATAAGCTTTAAAGAACCGGAAGATAGCAAAAGAATTAATTCAAATAGCATTCAGGTGAAGGCAAAAATAACATCACTTCATAGCATTAAGAAGGTGGAAATTCTCGTTAATGACAATCTTGTTCAGCAATATGATGGAGATAAACGAGAGATTGATGAGCCGCTTAATTTGCCTGATGGAATATATGAAATTAAAATCCGTGCAGAAAATGTTAAAGGTACAGTTAAGGACAATCGTGTACGTATTGGTATAAACAAGGAGTGGAACGAATTGGGTTCTGAACCTACTCCAACGCCTGAATAATTTTCTTTAATTCAGATTTTGCTTCTTCTTCAGTAATATTTCTGTCTTTTCGTTCAAAACTTAAGCGGAGAGTAATCTTATTTTCAAATGTATCAAGGAGAGCTATGTCAGTAATATATTTTGATGTTGCGCGAATGATTTTTACTACCGAATCATATGGCTGTTTTTTTATCAATGGTACCGTCATATCAAGTTTTACTATTGCATAAGGATTGATCGGTTGATATGTAGAGACCGTTTGAGAGGCAGAAACAAGATTTTTCATTGTAAGCCCAGCTAAATAAAGAGGGTCTTTTAGCCCATGTCTCTCTTGGTAAGATGGTGCAATTTGTCCAATCCAACCAAAGATCGCTCCATCAGGTGTTAGGAGCTCGGCTTGGGTAGTATGCGAAAGATATGGAACTTGAGATGTTGGTTGAAATGATACAGTGATGTTACATTCTTGACATAATGCTTCAAGAATTCCTTTAATATCAGCATAAGATGTATTAGTAACTAAACCAAGTTGTTTTTCCTCATCTGGTAGGTCGTTTTTTTTAGGATGATATACATTTGCAATTTCGAAAAAACGTAGTTGTTTTCTCTTACCTTGATTATCCTTGATATTTTGAATAAGCGAAGAAGTAAGCGAGGTGCGTAAGTACTCTATTTCTTGAGAAATGGTATTTTTAATATGTAAATGCGCATGCACATCAAGACCAAGTGCTAAAATTTGGGCTTTTGAAATCATCGAGTAGTTATAGACCTCATGAAGACCTAGATGTTTTAATAAATATTTGATTTTATTTTCCATTCGTAGGAGATTGTTTATATCCTGCGGTTGTTCAGCAAGGGCTGTTTGCTGGACCTTTGAAGGGATAAGATGGTATCCATATATTCGGGCGATTTCCTCAACAATATCTGCTTGAATGGAGATGTCATCGACTCGGTATGACGGAGGTGACACTCGTATCTTATTGGTTGTACCAGAGGTTTTAAAGTTGAGGCGGTTAAGTATTGAGATGATATTTTTGTACCCAACTGGTGCTCCGATATCGCGTTGGATATTCGAAAAACTGATGCTGAGATTTTTCTTTTGCGCCTTCTGAGGATAAGTGTCCAGAACCTTAGATGCTATCGTAGCTTCTGCATGTGTGCCAAGAAGCTCTGTACCATATACAAGTGTTGTCTCAGTCCTTTCTGGATCAAGTCCTTTTTCAAAATAAGTAACACTAGGGGTCCGTTGTCCAGTAAGCATCGAGGTCCTTCTGACAAATTTTTTGTTGAAGGATGGAACAAAAAGCAGAATATTTTTTGTCTGATCGGTGACTTCAGAATTTTGAGCACCCATGATTCCAGCTAAGTCAATCAGTCTGCCCTGAACGTCTTTGATGATGATATCATTTCCTGGAAGTATAATTTTTTTTCCATCAAGCGTGGTTATAGTTTCATTCTTCACACTCTTGGTAATAGCTATCCCAGATGCACCAAGTCGGTCTAAATCAAATACATGCACCGGCTGGCCAAAAGCAATTCGAATATAGTTTGAAATATCTACAACATTATTTATCGGGCGTTCATCGCACAGAGAAAGCCTTTCTTGTATATACGCTGGAGATGGCTTAATAGTGATGTGAGTAAGTGCAACAGCAGTTATTCGACGTGCTAATGTTTTATCAGCGAGATGAATGATAGGTGTTGGTGCTTTACGACGTATATCTAGATAACGCAGTCTATATTTTTTAAAAGGGTCGATTTTTAAGCGGGCCTTTTTCTTGAATTGAGGCAATATAGCATAACACTCCTGTGCAATGCCGTATACAGAAGCGGTATCAATTCTGTTTGATGTAATTTCAATATCAAACACGTAGTCGTCCCCCATTTTGATTACAGATTCAACAGAGGGCCCACAGAGCGAAAGATATTTTTGGATTTCAAAGGGATCAGCGTTTGTATCAAGATATTCCAAAAGCCATTTATATGTAATTTTGATGTTCATATTTTAAAATTGTTCTAAAAAGCGTATATCTCCACTGTATAGAATTCTAATATCATCTACGTTGAGTCCTTGTTTCATCATAAAAACCCGTTCGATACCAAAACCAAAAGCCCATCCGCTATATTTTTTGGGGTCTATTCTGCCCTCTCTTAAAACATTTGGGTGCACCATTCCTGCCCCACCAAGTTCTAACCAACCAGACTTGCACACTTTACACTTAAGGTTTTTTACTTTTCCTGTTCCTTGGCAGATATCACAGGTAACATCGACCTCGAACGAAGGTTCCGTAAATTGAAAGTGAAAAGGACGAAGACGAATCTCTCGATTGTTCCCAAAAAAAGATCGAGCGAAATATTCGATCGTACCCTTAAGATTTGTTATATTAATACCTGAGTCTATGCAAAGCCCTTCAAATTGATGAAACATTGGTACGTGAGTTGCATCCCAATTGGGACGATATGTTTTAGCAATATTAATCATCTTGATAGGAGGTTTCTTACTTCTTATCATTTCTCTGACCTGACCTGATGATGTATGAGGAGTAAGTACCATTTTTCCGTATTCTTTATGAGGTGGAAAATCGATAAAAAAGGTTTCGAAATCATCTCTCGCTGGGTGGTCTTTCGGCATATTAAGACTCTCAAACGAAAAATATTCCCATTCCACCTCGCGGTATGACATTCGAATGAATCCTAGGCGTTCAAATATTTGAGAAATTTCTTCTATTGCGTACGTAACGATGTGCAAACTACCATGTGGATATGGTAGTCCGGGAAGAGTTGGATCGATATAATGCTCACGGTCTTTTTTTTGGAGTATTATCCCTCTTTTTAGGTCAATAGATTTCTGGATGAAAAATTTTAGTGTATTTACAGATTCTCCAAAAATTTTTCTTTTTTCTTTAGGGACATCTTTTATTGATAAAAGAACTTCATTGACACGCCCTTTCCTTCCTAGATAAGCAATGTTTAGAAGATTAAGTTCTTCGATAGATGTAATCTTTTTAAGATCTTTTTCGAAGTTTTGTTTTACATGTGCTATGTCGGAGTTCATACTCGCGGAACTTAAGTCTTGTTGACTTCATCAACAATTTGTTTAAAGATCTTAGGTTTCTTGACAGCAAGCAATGCAAGTATTTTTCTATCAAGCTCGATATGGTGGTCCTTCATGTGTTTTATAAAAACACTATATGTTGTTCCAAGATCTCTTAATGATGCATTCATACGTGTAATCCAAAGGCTTCTAAAATCTCTCTTTCGAAGTTTTCTACCCATGAATGCGTACTCACCAGCGTGTAGGACGGCCTCTTGAGCGGTTTTGAAAAGTCGTCTTCGCGCCATTCTATATCCCTTTGCTTGTTTAAGGACTTTTTTATGGCGTCTTCGCGTTGTTATACCAGCTTTAATTCGTACCATATTTTACACTCCCAGCATTTTTTTAATCTTTGCTTTATATCTACCTGTTAGTTTTCTAGGAACGTTGAGGCTTCGTAGCTGTTTTTTTGACTTATTGCTTCTTAGATGACGAATTCCATGTCCTCGGTGAAGTATCTTTCCTGACTTAGTAACTTTAAATCGTTTAAGAGCTGCTTTTTTTGTTTTCATTTTTTGTTTCATAGTTATTTTCTTCGAGAGATAACTGCAATGAGCACTTTTCCTTGAAAACGTGGTTCTGATGCTGTTTGTACGTTTTCTAAAGATTGAATAAATCTATTCATTAGTTCAAATGCCATATCTCGTTTACCTAACTCTCGACCAAAAAGAGGAAGTTTGAGTCTCACTTGATGACCGTCTTGTATAAATTCCTGAGCTCTTTTTTCAAATCTTCCGAGGTCATTCTCACTGATAAAAAGTGAAATTTGCAGATCCTTCATCTGACTCTTTTTTATTCCCTTCTTACCTTCTCTTAATTTTTTTTCCTCCTGATATTGATGTTTATGTACATCAATCGCTTTTACAACAGGAGGTGTAATACCAGGGGCAACTAAAACCAAATCCACTCCTCGCTCCCGAGCATAAGTGAATGCTTTGTCTCGAGGTAATACTCCTACCTGTTTTCCGTCTGCATCTATAACTCGAAACTCGTCCCCACGAATTCTTTCATTAGTAATGTATGAAACTCTCGTCTTTTGGCTTCTAAATTTTCTTTCCAATGTCTTGTTTAAGTTGTTTTATGAACTCGTAAATATTTTGAAGACCAAGATCTTTTCCATCCCGAGTTCGTACCGAGATAGAATCACCTTTCTCCGCTTCCTTGTGGCCTATTATACACATGTAAGGAACCTTTTTCAATGTCCACTCACGGATTTTTGCAGGCAATGTTTTAGCTTCAGTATCAAGTTCGACACGAATATCAGCCTCATTAAATAATTCGAACATTTTTCTGGCTACATCGTTTATTTTATCACTCACCGGTAACACGGCTACCTGGATCGGAGCAAGCCAAAGGGGAAAGTTACCCGCTGTATGTTCAATATAAACTGCTAAAAAGCGCTCAAGCGATCCGACAAGTGCGTAATGGATCATAACTGGTATTTTTTCCACGCCGTCCTTATCAGTATATTTTAGGCTGAATCTGCTTGGTTGCACAAAATCGAGTTGAGCTGTTGCAATTTGCCATTCACGACCTAATGCATCAAGAATCATAAAGTCTATCTTTGGTCCGTAAAATGCAGCCTCACCTGGAGCTTCGTAATATTCTAGCTTGTTTTGTTGAGCTATTTTTTGTATGATTTCTTGTGCACTTTCCCAAAGCTTAGGATCACCAAGATATTTATCTGGTTCGTGGGGATCTCTGTATGAGAGACGTACCCTGAACTTCATATCTAAAGCTTGATAGAATTCTTTTGAGATCTCAATGAGCATTTGGAATATGTCAGAAATTTGCTCTGGAGTAGAAAAAATATGGCTATCATCTTGCGTTACCGATCGGACTCGGCTAAGGCCTAATAATTCCCCAGCCTTTTCATCTCTATAAATAGTCGTTGTTTCAAGGTATTTAATTGGAAGGTCTTTGTAGCTTCGTGGACGACTTGCATAAATTTGTTGGTGATGTGGGCAATTCATTGGTTTCATAACGAGCTCATCATTGGTCTCCTGGCTTTTCACCAGAAAAAGCTCGTCGCCAAACTTATCCCAATGCCCTGATGTCTTATATAAGTCATTTTTCGTAATATGTGGTATCCAAACTTTCTGAAATCCTCTTTTCTGACGCAATCCTTGTGAGAACGCATTGAGCTCTTCTCGAAGCACTGTGCCCTTAGGGGTGAAGAGTGGAAGACCTCTGCCAACGAGATCCGAGAAATAAAAGAGATCGAGATCCCTACCAAGCTTTCTATGATCTCTTTTCTTTGCTTCTTCAAGGAGTGCAAGATGTTTGTCGAGCTCATCCTTTACTTCAAATGCTGTTCCATAAATTCTTGTAAGCATTTTATTTTTCTCATTACCCTTCCAATAAGCTCCAGCCACAGATAAGAGTTTAAAATATTTCAATTCTTCTTTTGGTTTTTTTACATGACCACCTCGACACAGATCAATAAAACTCCCTGATGTTTGGAGTTTAACTTGTTCGCCTCGAGCAAGAATATCATCGACGATCTCTCTTTTATATTGATTCCAATGGAAAACTTCTTTTGCTTTTTCAGGCGCAACGGTTTCTTCATTCATTGAATCCCATGATTCTAGGATTTTTTTCATTTTTTCTTCAATACGAGGTAAATCGTCCTCAGATATTACATGATCACCAAGATCAAAGTCTTGATAGAAACCATCTTCTATGGCTGGTCCGATTGCGTTTTGTGCTCCCGGATAAAGATCAATAACGGCAGCAGCTACTAAATGAGCGCATGAATGTCGAAGATTGTTAAGATATTCTTTATCGTTGTTCATTATATCTTACTATTATAAACAAAAAACCCCGGCAAGCGGGGTTATATATTGCATATTACAACCACCGCCCTACGGACAGCTTGTGGTGGTAGTTGTAAAGCAATTACGCGTATTCATTATTCCATTAGTCGGTATCAATAATAAAATCATGTTTATATATAGTCTTACATTATGTTTGTGGGCGAAGAGGGACTTGAACCCCCGACCTCTGCAATGTCAATGCAGCGCTCTGGCCAGCTGAGCTATTCGCCCAATGCAATATGATTAGACTAGGGAATATTATAGCAAAGAGATGAGATAGACGAAAGACTACATTACATTTCGTGCAGCTTGAAGTTCCTGAGACATGGAGTACTGTGTTCCTTTCTTTTTAGATCGGACAACAAATGCAGAGCCTCTTTTAGCTTTTTTTGATTGCATGGCCATAAGCCATGTTTTTGCTTCGCCAACCTTTACTTTAAGTCCTTGGAGAAACGAAAGAATTAATTCCAGATATCGAATATGATAGACTCCTGGCCTTTCAGGCAGGGATTGAAGAGTGATTTTTTCAATATTTTCTACCTCGGAAGTGAGACTGTCACTTCTACTTTTAATGTCTTTTACTTCAATTCTGATTTGCTCAATGAGTTGTTGCATCTCTTTGATTTTCTGATGTCGCTCTTTGGTTTCGTAGTGTTCGTGGAAAGTAAAAATCGTTTTAAACTCTGGATTAGCTTGTGCTTCCTTTTGACTGTGAGATCGATATTCCTGTTCGATGATACTTTTTTGCAAATCAAAGTCAAATATATCAGATGAAGGTGCTGACTGAACCTGAGATTCAATAGGATTTTTATATTTTAATCCCTTTTTTACATTCTGTTGGATACTCATTATATGCTAATTTTACTATAAGCTAGCTAGATAATCAATAACCTTTTGTTTTCTCATTAAAGATGCATAAAGATACCTATTCTTTTCAGCTTGCTCTCTCGTTTGAACATCAGTTATAGATGAAATAAACGTATCGATTTCATTCTTCTCAACAGTAATTTTTTCCTTATCAGCAATCTCAGCAAGGATGAATTCAAGAGTATAAGTTTGAATAATCTCTTGTTGAATTTGTTCTTTGATTTGATCAGATGTTATTTTTTTTGATTGCAGATATGCATCCATAGTCATTCCGATTTTTTGTATATCATCAACTAGTCGTGCTAGTTTTGCATTAACTTCTTGATCGATAATAAGTTGAGAAATTTCTAAGGTGGAATTCTTAATAATCTCTCCTAATATATCGTTAACTATTTTTTCTTGTTTCTTACGTTTTTCAGCTTCGTCTTCCTTAGTTTGTGATTTTCCAGGTACCCAAATATCCTCTTTTTTTAGACCAGCTTTTATGGTTTGAGCAATTTTTTTATAGTCTGGAACTGCAACTATTGGACGTAGAGCGATAGTGATTTCAATAATCCAATCTTTTTCTTCTTTAGCTTGCTTAAGCTCTATTTTAGGTGACATTGCTGGCTGTAGCTTCTCATTTTTTAGAATGTATTCGTATATTTGAGGTAAAAGATGATGAATGAGTCCATCATATATTTTTTCCTTCCCGATATGTTTTCGAGCAACATCTAAAGGTACTTTTCCTGTTCGAAATCCTTCTACTTTTACACTCTGCGCGAGTTCTTTGAATGACTCTTCGTATCGTTTTTGTATATCGTCTTTTGGTATGGTAACAACAAATTGAAGTGTACTCTTCTCAAGATCTTTTTTAGTGTAGTTAAACATGATATTTCTTAATTAGTAATTCAACGTGCCGGAGAGAGGATTTGAACCTCCACGCCTTACGGCACAGGATCCTAAATCCTGCGTGTCTGCCATTTCACCACTCCGGCAGAAATTTATACGACCATTATATCATTGAGGAGTAGCAAATGGAGATGAAGATGAATTATTACAACAGCTCATAATAGCGGTTAATTCTCTCTTCTTCTTCATCAAACGTGTTCATAATCCTGGCAACCTTTGGTGCCCAGGTTGTAGAACCACCAGCATATATGTGTCCTATCTCGTGCAATGAGGTTGCTCCTTTATCCATGTATCTAAATTTAAGCGCATATCCTACTCGAGATATACCATCAGACCAGCTCGTGAACCTGATTGTTCCTTTACCGTATCCAAATGGATTAAATGTTCCTTGAATCATGTGTTGCGCAAATGTAGATTCAACTCCTGTAATAGAAGGGAGTAGATAGGGATCAAGTTTAAGTGCTCTCGCGACCATAGTAAAGTGTTCTGCTTCATGGACAAGTGGAGAATTGTATTTCGCAAGGACATTTCTAATAACCATTGTATGAATAAGCTCTTTCTGTAATTTGTTTTGATCTTCCCTTGAAGATTGATAGAATTGCTCAAGTTGAGCCGATTGTTCAGAAATTTCGCTTGCGTAAGCACGACTCTGAGTAAACAGAAAAATGGCCGTCAAAATTATTGTTTGAAATATTTTTTGTATCATAGTATTTGTTATATTCATAACTGAAAAAGATCCTAGAGCCTCTCGATAAATAAATAACGAGAAACCCTAGGATCTAGATATATTATATCATAAACTATAGGCTTGTCAAGTTTTGCATATAGAAGTAAAATGGAGATTATGAGGACTCAATTTTACCAAAAAAATAACGAACAGCCCTAGCCCAACTATGAGAGCTTGGTGTATATTTTTTCATAATATCTTCAGTTGTTATGAGTCCATGATCGATATATTGAGCCTTAATACCCTCAGAAACCGTATGAATTGCGTCTTCATATGATGCAAACCTTGTAACTGTATCGCCATAAATACCCCAACCCCAGCAATTGTGTGAGTTCTGAGGAATGAACCTGCAACCTGTTGATTCTTGTAATGCAATTGCTACAAGAAGTCTGTAGTCATATCCTTTGTCGTCAGCTTCTGCTACCAAAAGGTCAGTATGCTCAAATAAAGGAGAATTAATTTTACGCAGGTATCTCTTGAGGTTAGCTGAGCGTCCATCAACAAGTTTGACCTCAGAATCGATTACTCCGGAAATAAACGGGCCTGTAGACTGTTGTGAACTGCCATCAGTAGCCTCAATTTTCTCAAGCTCACTCAATATTTTGGCTTGAGTTAGCCTCACATTATGAATCTGGTAATAGGAATATATAAGCGATATATTAAGTACTAAAACTGCGAAGAAAGAAACAAGTAGAAATAGGTTATGTTTTGCTACACCATATAAAAAATGTCTCATTTTACAAGCGATAATAATATGTATTAAATTGTTTCCCTTTAGCTTCTTTATACAACAATTTCTCAAAAGATTCAATCTTAAAGCCATGAGAAACAACAACTGTTCCTCGCTTACATTCTGCCATAATTTTTGGAGCTAATAGTTTAAGGAGTTTGGGAAGAAGAAACACATAAATGATATTTGCATGAGAAAGGTCAACTACTTGTACTTTTGAGTATATAAAATGTGCTTTGCTGTGATAAAGGCCTTTGTTTATTATTTGAGAAAATACATAGAGAAATGGATTGAATTCTACTCCATATGTTTGAGCATCATGTGTTTTTTTAATATAAAAGACTATGCGACCGTCGCCAGATCCGAGATCGTAAAAGATATCTTTTGACCTAATATGTACCGGTTTGAATATGTGATCTAAAAGCTTTTTTTGTGTCCCTACATAGGGTACTGAAAAGATCGCTGACATAAACGATGTAAAGAGATATATCATAACCAAGATCAGATATATCAAAATTAATTGGAGCACTATGAGGTAAACAAGTTGAACCACAAAAGTAGTATACCCTATCGAATCTGCTATACCCCTTTGCTTTCGAATTGTGGGGTATAATACCTAACGGAGCCCCGAGTAAATCGGGGCGGAGTGGTATATAATTATCCTATTGGAGTAAGCCTCCGTAGCTTAATGGATAGAGCAGCGGTCTTCGGAACCGCTGATGGGGGTTCGATTCCCTCCGGAGGCGCAAGATAATTCGATATCATGCAAGGGATCGGAATATAGGATATTATTGGTGGCTGTAGCTCAGCTGGTTAGAGCGTCTGTTTGTGGAACAGAAGGTCGCGGGTTCAAATCCCGTCAGCCACCCAAGAGAGTAGGACCTTGAGACTCTTTGTATTAAGATGGATCAATATGCGTGATTTCTTCTGCTTTGATTAAATGGAATACCAGTTTCTTCCCCAGTAAAGACTTTTTCACAGGTATTGATATTTTGCCATCATGTTCTTGTAAATAGATTTGTACCTTTTTCGGTGAATCCAGTTTAATATCGTCCGTTGTATTAATGCAGTGTGGTTTGAACCGATAATATGTCGTTGGCTGTAAAGTGCCCACATGCTTTATTAATAAAACGGTACAATTACGCTTTCTTGTTTCCTGTTACTTTTCGAAGATACCAATAGATAATCCATTTATCCTTTTTGATTAGATGATAGTAGGTAAACTTTTTAATTGTTCGAGTAATGAATATACATTGTTCCTTTAAAGAAGCTGTTCGTAATGTAAAACTGGCTCCACGAGAAGCTTTCAATAATTGTTTTATTGTGCTACAGTGATAATATGCGAATCGTTCATGACAATTGACATACTAACTATTATTGTGGTGGCTCACGCTTCTTTATACCATACTATAGGTCTCATCCTTCAATTATGTAAACCTATTCATACAGTATCACATGTGGTTAGGTAAGACTTTCTGTTGCATATTATTCAATTATAGCTTATAATAATACATAATTATTTGTAAGATACCTAATCTTAACAAGATTATTAGTTATATATTTTGTGATATATGAACTCTTCTGAAAGGTTAACCAGAGCAATACATCCCGGACATACTAGCTTTTTTGAGTGGGTTGATCAATTAAAATCTGATGACAGTACACAAATTGTATACTGGCTTGAGGGCGAAACAAGAACTGTTTTGACATTACATGATGTCCCAGAAGGGGCTATTATCATGGCAATGTATCAAGAAGGTCAACATGTCGCTTCAAATACAGAGCTGAAATCAAGGACCCATTTAGGATATGGTAGTTTACGTATAACACATACAGTACGAGAATATTTTGCCACACATTACACATCGCGCGACGAGCTTACTCCATTAGAAAGACAAGCGTTTCCGGGCGGACCCTGATATATTTGAAAATGGAGTCAAAGTTGTTTGGACTGAAGAAGAAGTCACTAGAGAAATTGAGACAAGGAACGAAATAACTGGAGAATCAGTATTTTAATTTTTTTCTTAATAATCAAGTTTATTATACCTGAAACGGACTGATTTTCATTAAATAAAATATGCTTTCCGATATATCCGGTTAACAGGGTGGTCAAATACAGTACACCCTTCTATAATCTTTTCATCCAAAAACTCAATCTTTGATACAATTCAAGGCATTTAACAATGAACATATCAGGACAGGATCTATTTTATATATTTGCTCTACCTATCGAACAAATTTCCAGAACGGAAGGGATAGATATGGCAAAAAAATCAGGAGCATATGAATTTATAAAAGAATTTCCAAAACAGTTTGATCAAATGTTAGGAAGAAGGTTTGAGGATGGTGATGAGTTGTCTGGAGGACAATGGCAAAAACTTGCTACTGAGTGGACGATTGTACCCTTGCTATAATAAAGATATGGACAAACTGCACGTGAAATATTCTGTCGATATTCTTGATGAGTTAACCCCAACCTTGAGAACTATTGTTAGCAATTTCAGAACGTCTGTTCCCGATATAAATGGAAAAATCAGAACACCGAAAGAAGAGATAATTCACCAAGAGAAGTTCTGTAGTGATAGTGACATAAAATTATGGATATTAGTCTTTGAAAAAAATATGCTTATCGGGACAACGGCAGTATATGCTAGAAGCATAAAATACAATGGGAGAAATATTTTACTAGGGGGAATTGGTAAAGTTCGAGTTAAGAAAGAAAATAGAGGTGAAGGCATTGCATCGGCTATGATGGAGGCTGCCATGGACCAGATGAAAAAATTAAAGTGCGATATAGCTTTTCTTGATACAAACATAGATTCGTTTTTGGGTAAATTTTATAAAAAGTATGGATTTGTACCCCTGAATAGACCTTATACTTTTCTTGGAAAATCGAGGAAGAGATATTCTGATACAGACGGTATGATAGCTCAAATTACGTCAAAAGCACTTTTTACAGAGATTCTCACGGATAGTAAGCCTTTTGATATTGGATTTGGTAATTGGTAGGTCTCTTATGCTAAATTGGTTCGAACGGCGATCACCCAGTCACCCAAGATAGAATTGAGTCTTGATAGCTTCCCATTGCAAAGATTCTATAAATGGATTATCATGGTAATGTATGCCCACCCTTATCTTAGTTGTTTTGTCTGGTATTCTAGCTGCTCTTTTCGCGACGCAGAATACTGACCCTGTCTCTATCATTGTCGCTTCGTATACTTTAAATGATATTCCGATGTACTTAATAGTACTTGGATCCTTATTACTCGGACTTCTTCTTTCCTCAATTATTAGTCTAGTAAATTCCATCAGCTCATCTTTTACCCTTCACGGCAAAGATGCCAAGATTAAAGAAACAAAAAAAACACTTGTTGAGCTTACCAAACAGATTCATCAACTTGAACTAGAAAATGCTAGGCTCAAGGAACATACAACTTTCACTGATGAAAAGTCATTATGACTAGCTTTCTGGCTTCGCTTTGGCGGAAGCTTCCACATTCTAAAAAACTACAACTTTTTATTATGCGCGTATTCCAGGATGAATTTCTCATAGGAGTCACGGGTATCATTTTTAATGATAAGGATGAAGTTCTGCTGTGTAAACATACCTACCGAAAACCAGAATGGAGTCTTCCAGGAGGCTATATGAAAGCAAAAGAGCATCCTTCAGAAGCTGTAGAGAGAGAAATAAAAGAAGAAACAGGATTAGTTGTAAGTGCTGACTATGAAATGAGAGTGAGAACCGATAGAGATGTAGCACGGTTAGATATGTGTTTTATTGGCACCTATATTGGGGGAGAATTTACCCCGAGCGAGGAAGTTACTGAGGTAGGCTTCTTTTCTTTTGAGGCAGTGCCGCTTATCTCACAAAATCAGTTGTTGTTTATAAAGCAGGCCCTGGAAGAAAAATACCTACAGTCAAAGAAAGCATAGTTATGTTTGAATGGTGTGCTTGTATTACTCAGGGACTTTGATTTACCCAGCCACCCAAGAGAACTTTCTACCTAGGGTTGTAATTCTTTTGGCATGATATAATAAGTCATATCCACCGCCTCTGGCGGTGAGCGCTCATAAGGGTTTACCGGTACAGTAAAATGAACATAGCTCTAGCCTGAAAGGCGCTCAGAACTAGAGCTAATAATGAGCGAAGCTCCATTTTATGCATTCTCACCTAATCATAAACCTGCGTTCCCCGATCCTAATGGTGGGATAAAATTATACGATTAACCTCATCTGGGTTCGAAACGAGTCCACCTAGTCACCCCGAAGAACACGAGCCTTACAAAGGCCTGTTATGATATGACTGGCTTGAAGATCGAACCTGAAACACAACAAGTGTAGAAAATTTTAAGGCAAATTTGTCTTTGAAAAATAACGATTGTAGCTCTCAATACATAGCTTTTGTTTTTCCTTCACAGTTTCTGAATTTGTATTTGGAACATAGTCTTCTATATAATCACAAATGTGCCTTTCACAATCTCCCTCAAGGTCATATACAGAATCCTTTTTTAAGATGTTACATATTGCATAAACTTTTTTTACATCCGCGGTAGTAATGCTCTTGTAGACTGAAGATCGTGCTGAACGATCAAGACATTCAGCATAAAAGATATTGTCATGTTCTATTTCACACCGTATAGCATCAAGGTTTATATAACCCAAGACAGAGACATTTCTTGATATTCTAAAAATAGACAATATTAGAGTACTTGCAAGGATAACGGCAAAAGGGGTTAATATGATAGTCCTCATATTAATCTTTATCTTCTTAAGAAAAATGTAGGCTAATAAAACAATAAATACGAGTACACTAACCTTGAAGATATCTCCAATATTATCTACTAAAATCCTTAGCGGATATGATAAGCAATATCTGAAATCCAATTCACACAAAGATGGCTCATCCATATTCATTAAGTATATACAGAAACATCAGCGAGTAGAACAGTTTATTATTTATGTGGCGTAGAATAAAGAATGAGCTAAGGTTAGTGGATAGTTTATGCTACCTGGGTTCGAAATGCCTCCACCCAGTCACCCTTTAGAGCGTTAGAGCAATATAAACAGAAATAAATCTGGCATTTCAATACAAAATTTAGTCCAACGCCTATCGATAGCCAAAACCCATTTTTAATGCTATAATATCCCTATGTTAGATCGAGTTACCAACCAAATCGGTGCAGGATATTATGCCCAGAGGGTTGGTAATTTTATGGTCTAAAAGCCATAATATACGATTACCGACCCCGCTGAAAGGCGGGTTTTTTAATGCAAAAAATATGAAAGTAATTAACGGAAAAAACACATATTACTATTACCTTCTTTTTAGGGAGGGCGGCTATTATGTGCCGTAGAACTTGATAAATACAAAGTTCAAACCTCCCGAAATGGGAGGTTTTTTTATTTACACATTACAAAAAATTATGGAAACTGAAAGATCAATAGTACAAATAGGACAAGAACAGCAAATGAGGGAATTTGTAGCTATAACACCAGTAGAAAGACGCTGGGAAATGTTAGCACGTGTCAGAGGCCAGATTAATGCCTTTGGGACGGATGCAGATGATGAGTTCATGGTCGCAAGAGAAAATGGTGAATCCCAAGGCATCTTTAAAACATGGGCTGCTCCTGTGATTCCTTTTCTTGATACAGATAGATTAGACTTATTGGATTCGTTGTGGAATGATATACAAGCGTTGACGAGTACAGGGCTGACATTTAGTCAAGCTGTTGGGTCCTTAGGTGAAACATCGAGAGATAATTCAGATGGTGCAAGAGCTTTAGAGCAAACCCTTTCACATTGGAACGCTTTAATGTTACAGAATCCAAATAAATTACAGCAAAGTCTTGAGCGAGCACGAACGGATTCATTATTACTCGATAGAAGACTTGCTAGTATCTTTAAAGATGAACAACTATCAGATGACGTCTCTGTACGTATAAGACAGCTTGTAGACAGATTTGATCTATCAGTCGCCCTTCTCTCTCCCTTTTACAATCTTGAGGCTCTTGTGGGTGATGCATTTGGTTTCGAATGGAATCCATTTGTTCAAGCACAAAGAAATAAATCAGAAGCATTAGGATCGGGAGGGACTCTGGACATGTTTGCATTGGTAATGCCATCCGCTCTCAAAGATTGGATTGATGCTGAAAGTCTCAATTGGAATGGGCTTACTTGGGATGCTATACATACTAGGGTTAATACGCTGCTCCATAACGGACCAGAAGCTCAGGCTATCATTGAAGCTGCTGAATTATCAGGAACATCACCTGCGGATATTTTGTTTGGTCTGAACGTCCTCGAGTGGATTCCTGTCAGAGTAGGTGGTAAAAAAGATGATTTAGACCAAAAAGAGGCTCTTACTCGTCTCCAAGCACATATCGGTAAAGAGCCTGTACATACAAGTCCTAATGATCACGTAGTACATATTGGTCAGGAATTGAATGGGCTTATTCGGTTCATGAATTGGCTACCACTTGTTGAAAGTGAGGATAATTTTACCAAAGGTACCAATTGGACTTACGCATCTCTTTGTGACACAGCTGCTGAGCTTCTTGCGACTTTAGAAGGTTATTCCGAAGTATGGAATGATGATTTTAGAGATAGATTTCTTCAAAAGTTGTTGCCACAGGTTAAACAGTTGGACGCAGCATCGGTTAAAGGGCGATTCTTATTACATCTGATTAAAGAAGAGCATCGCATCAAGCCAAGTTTTATTGCTGTTCCAGATAGTGAAAACACGAACCGAGTGATTACTCAACTTGCTCAAATGCGTTCTGCTGCATCAGTGAGAAGATTAGGCGATGGTATTCAACCACGAGCTCTTATTGGTGGTAAAGCTTTCGGATTAGAAGAATTGATATGTAATCTTCCTGTGGAAGCAGATGTTCCTTCGGGAGTAGTTATAACCGCAGAAGCGATTGAAGATGTACTTATGGCAAATCAGGGACTGTGGCGGCTGATTGTACGGCTTAATATGGAAGGAGACATTGATGCTAAAGTTTCAATTGCACAGGCAATATCTGAACATATCCACAACCTTGATATTCCACAAAGTCTCCTAGAAAAAATTCTTCCCGAAATTGCTGATCTTGGAGATAGACTTGTTGTCCGCTCAAGTTCATCTGATGAAGACACGCGAGGAAACCAAAACGCAGCAGGTATTTATGAAAGTGTGCTTGATATACAAGGCGATCAATTTACTGAAGCAATGAGAACATGTATTGGATCATTCTTTACAGAAAAAGCTGTTCTATTTAGGCATACACAAGGATCAGAAGATATTCCACGCCTTGCTCTGTTGATCCAGCCATTTATTCAGGGCGTTGGAGGGGTTGCTTTTACAAGGAACCTTCATGGAGATACTGATGGCTGCATTATTGAGTTGAGTCACCAAGCCTCAGATATTACCAGTGGTAATGGAAACTTCACTCAACTCAAAATAGATACCGATGGTCGTGTACAAAAAATTGGAGACGCAGAGTTAAGTGAAGCTCACAGAAATCAGATTCAAGGACTCGTTCAACAGATAAAAGAGCTGAAACGAGTTGACGTAGATCTTGAATGGGTAGTCGACAATGACGGAACTCTGTGGGTTCTGCAAGTGCGATCACTACCTCATAAGAAAACATCTGAAGTTCAAGTCAAGCCTGAGTTCGATGTAAACCTTGAAGCTGGTCAGGGGTTTGATGAACTTGCTCATCTATTATTAACTCAAGAAGGAAAAGTCAGAGTGATACTTAAGGGAGAACGAAACCTAGATGCCTTTCAGGGAGATCTGTTTAAGGTTATTATTCAACAAGGTCAGAGAATATGCGAAATCTGGACTGAGGAAGCAGTTCCTCTTACATCTCACTTTGCCAACATTTGCGGTTCTTTCGGAATTAAGTTGCAAACATTACAATCACATATATGATTACCAAAAACATAATGAACCAAATCAAAACCCATGCTGTTCATCAAGATTGGGAAGTTGCCTTTGGAGGGAAATCGAGAGGAAATAGCCATTTGTTTCGGGTGAATAAAATTGTGCTTTTTTTGGCAGACAAAGAAAAAGCTAATAAAGAAATCGCAGAGGCTGGTGGATGGCTCCATGATATTGGTCTTATTGCTGGAAATGATAATGATCCAGAAGCTATACGAAAGATTGCCGAAGACTTTTTACGGACTTTACCCATTGAGCAAGACCAAATCAGTGCTATTTCAGATTGTGTTGCTGCCCATGAAGGAGATGCTGAAGCAATGGGTATAGGAGCACAGATTGTTCATGATGCTGATGTCATTGATAAGACGGGCATGTTAGGTATGATTCGCCATACATGGAAAATTATCAACCTCATCAATCCAGAGGCAACAACAAAGGAGGTACTTGAAACTTTGACTGTACATTTACGAAAGAGGCAAAATAATCTATATACCGAGACGGCAAAGCGTATAGCAAGGGATCTTGATAATAGAACTAGAGATGTTTTTCATCAAGAAAAGAAAGCGTTGAAATTGGTTGATAGTATCATCCAATTCACTAAGGAAGGTTTGATTTCGGACATTATTGCACAGAGACTGTCAGAAAAGTCAGATTTGGTTACAAGAAAACTTATTCAAGATCAACTTGGATGCGGTTATTTAGATTAGTTATATAATTATCATATGAAGACCTTTGAAATAATTACAGAGAAGCTTAAAAGTGCAAACTTTCCATTTGAAGAAGTTACATTCAAGGATGTTGTTGTCTCAGCTCGAACATCTGACACCTCAGTTGACAACAATTATGACCCACAGAGTGCAATTAAAACTTTAGTTGTAAAAAGTAATCAAGGAATGTTTGCAGTAATTGCCAGAGGCAATAGCTTTGTAGATAAACATAAACTCAAGGATATTATTGGCAAGTGGAGCGTAGTATCAGGAGACGTATTGCAATCAGAGCTTGGGTACATTCCAGGATGTGTCTGCCCACTTGATGTAGATGTTCCACTATTGCTTGATCAGAGTGCTTTGGAACTTGAAATATGGAGTATAGGAGTTGGAGCTGTGGATAAGGGTATCAATGTCAAAAAAGAGGATGCATTACAATATATTAAAGATTACAAGGTGGTAGATGTTTCGAGTAATGAAGGTAGATAATATATGCTCGATTATATAAATTGGGTTCGAACGGAGTCCACCCAGTCACCCCAAAAGCATTACACAGTACCTTATAATAAGCCTTTTTAATATTGGGTCTGGTTCGAAGTTTGATCTCGCGCGGTTTGCAGCCTAAATAGTCGACTCGACGTTTTGAAGCTGCTATAATTAGCCACATATGAAGTTCATCATTTTTCATAGCTCATATGGTAATCCGGAGGAGAACTGGGTACCTGAACTCAAGCAAAGTCTTGAGGCTTTAGGACAAACAGTTCTTACACCGCAATTTCCATGCGATGATTGGGATGAAATCTCTAAAATTGGTCCAAAAGCTATAGCAAAACACCAAACTCTTGCTAACTGGCTGAATGTTTTTGAAAAGGACGTATTACCACGGATTAGTTCTGATGATAAGCTGTGTTTTGTTGGGCACTCGATCGCCCCGTTATTTATCCTTCACGTTGTAAGTAAATTTAATCTGCAACTTGATAGCGCTATCTTTGTGAGTCCGTTTTTGGATGATATTGGAGGGGAAAATTGGCAGTTCAAAACAGTTAACGGCACTTTCTACAAAACTGATTTTGACTGGGAGAAGCTTCATAAGCTCATTCCCACGTCTTACGTTTTATATTCGGATGACGATCCATACATAGATCAACATTTTTTTCTGGACTTTGGGGCAAAAATGAAGAGTTCCATGATTTTAGTTCGTCGAGCTGGACATATGAATTCTGCAGTTAATCTTAATGAGTTTCCACTTGTACTCGAATTATGTAAATCTAGACTTGATTTAAACCTATATCAGAAGTATCTCGGCCATAGGCGCGACTTGTACGGAGTGGACTATATTAAGAAAACTGAGGAGGTCATTTATCTTAAGGCAAATGAAATTTTTGATGAAGGTATATTTAAATTTCGTAATTTGAAGAAACATGGATTTTGTACTTTCTTTACTAAATTAACTTTCTGGGACACGCAATCTCAGTATATGAATGAATGTCGGCGAGCAGCAAAACGCATGGGCGATATTACTCGGGTGTTTGTTGTTGATTCTTTAAAAGATTTTGAACGCCCATCATTAATGAAGCAAATTGAATTGGACCTGAAGAGTTCAATAAAAGTCTATTTTATAATGGCGTCTGAAATTGTTGACATTACTCAAACTCCAGATTTCGGTGTGTGGGATGATGAATATCTCTGTACAGTCGATATAGAAAACAATCAAGCACAGTTATCGAGTCGTAAGAAAGATATTGAGAATGGTAAGAAGTGGGAGGCCGAAATACTATCAAGAGCAACAAAAATTCTGGATCCGATAAAAGATGTAGAAAAATTCATGAAAGATCATCATAATAAATAAGTAAGCTGGGTTCGAACGGTGTCCACCCAGTCACCCCCCCAAAGAAAACGGAGCCTCACAGCAGTCAAAAAAGGAATGACTGACTGGACGATTGAACCCGATTTTACTCAATGACGATTTGATTCCTTAAATAAACAATTGTATACTATGAGCATATGAAAGCAACATCACAAAACGTTCTTAAATATGATGCGGTCTTTGAGGAGCAGGAAGTTGGCGGATACACCGTTACGGTTCCTGTACTTCCTGGATGCATTAGTGAAGGAGATACATTCGAGGAGGCCAAATCCAATATTGCCGAGGCAATTCAGGTTTATCTAGAAAGTCTTTTAATGGAGGGTGAAGAAATTCCAGATCCAGATAATGCTACCTTTGTTGGTCCAATTGAAGTCATACGTCCATCCATAACTATCACTTCAGTCTAAATATGCCAGCAATTAACTCTAAGAAATTGCTCCGATTTTTAAAGAAAAAAGGTTTTTATATTCATCATCAAGTCGGAAGCCATATTATTTTGAAGCACGAGAAAGATAAAGTCAAACGTATTACTTTGCCAATGCACAACAAGGACTTAAAGCCTAAAACACTGTCTTCTATATTAAAACAAGCTGAAATTGATAGAAAAGAGTTGTTTAAGAAATAATCTGGGTTCGAACGGCGTTCACCCAGTCAACTCTAATTTTTTGATATAATCGCTTCATGCCTAAGTCGAAATCTACAATTTATGCCTTCATTGATAGTCAGAACTTAAATCTTGGAACAAGTAAGGATATCTTTAAAAACAAAAAGCAAATATATAAAGGGTGGAAACTTGACTTTAAAAAGTTTAGAAAATATCTTCAAGATAAATTTCATGTCAAAAAGGCATTCCTGTTCATAGGCTATATCGCTGCTAATAAGCAGCTGTATTCCAATCTTGAATCATATGGTTACTCGCTTATATTTAAACCAACAACAAAGGACGACTATGGTAAGCCGAAAGGAAATGTTGATGCTGAATTAGTTTTACATGCAACAGCTATTGAATATAACAATTTTGATCAAGCGGTAATTGTATCAGGTGATGGAGATTTTTATTGTCTTCACGAATATCTAGCAGCAAATAGAAAACTTTTGAGAATTGTAATACCTAATACAAAATCTGAATCGTCGCTTCTTAAAAAGTTTCATAAGTATAAAACATTTATATCATTTGACAGGCACAAATTGGAGTTTTAAGACATTAAAAATGGGAGGCGTTGCTATATGACACGTAGTCATAAGTTCGTTTCTCCCTGGTGATATCTATATTATAAAAAAGTGATGAAAGATTGTCAACCCGGGTTTGAACCGCGTCCGTTTAACTATTCTAAATAAAACGAAATCCTGTAACAGAATGAGAGCTTTATATATGGGGCAAATTTACCCTTCAGGGAGACTTATTGGTTGAATTTTGAGATTATTACGACAAAAACCTAAATAACCTAGGCGATCATCACCTTCATTGATACAAAGATCGTAGTAATGTTCCGTACCTATTCTGATAGCATTTGTTCTCAAACCATACCTGAGGTCAGCAATAGTTAAAGTATATAAAGCTGGATTTCTACGCGGTGTCAGTTTTAAGAATGATAACGCTAGATCTGGTCTACCCAAGGTACCATTTGCACCACCATCGATAACATACGTATTTAATTGATCAGAAGTGAAATGAGGTGTACTAGCCGGTCCAATATTATCACCCCATCTCAAAAGAGTACCACCTCTGTACCAACATAAATCAGGCTTGAGTTCTTCAAGTTTGGATAGGATAAAATCCTGTCCTCCTTCTATGTGTCTCATATCGGCAACAATTCCATCAAGGTGTCTCATAGCTTGTAGTGAATCTATAAGCCACTGCTGTGTGCTATGACTTCGAGCATATTCTAATGCAATTATCCGAAGTGAATTCGCAAGAACATCAAGAGCTTCTTCGATTTCAGAAGGTTCATTCGCAGTTCCATGTTGAGCAGCTAGAAGCTGTTCTTTAATAACATCTATTGGTAATTCCTCGGTATCAATCATAAATATTTTTTTATTTTATCAGATTAAGGAGTTTCTAGTATTGTCAACCTCTAAGGTTGTTTAGATTCGTAACCTTAAATACTTCCTTAAGATATTCCTTCATATACCTCGATCCCTGTTTCAAGTCCCAATCTGTCAACCTCTTCATGTAGATATAAAAGTGATCCTTTATTAGCAGTAACGACATTTCGAGCAGAATTCATAAGCTGTGCCCCATGGAAGAATAACGATCTACATAGAATTGCTGCAATTCTTTCATCTTCCTCAAGACTTTTTGAAGCCATACCCATAGTAAAACAAGCCCAATAGTGATATGTGTCCCCTGGTGTTTCGCGATGCATCCCATCATCAAATCGAGCGACTGCCCGAGACCATTGTCTCATTTCATCAAAAGTGAATGTTAATTTATCACCAGCTCGTGTTTCTCTATTCCTACCAATCGCTCTACTAGCAGAATGCGCGAGAATTGCACCTGCGGTTGGATAATTATCAGCGATATTCAAGGCTATGTCATATTGTTCCGGGATTGTTAATGCACGTTGCATTCTTTCAGAATAACTAAGAACATGATCAATCATATCACGAGTTTGATCAACAGGTAGATACGCTCCAGGAATAGGTATATCGTGATCGTCTACGTGACAAATTAGAAAGTTAAAAAGTTCCCAAAGATTTATTTTTTCATCTGAACCATTCCATGGTACACATGCCCAACGTTGCTGTTCTTGCTTTGAAATATGACGTGATCGTATCTCTGATAGAATAAGCTGAGCAGTAACATCATGAGGTGGGTTCAGAATATTTGCTCTTGTATCAATTGCGAATTCCGTTAATAGTTCGCTTATATCTAAGGCGGATAATGGTCTTCGAGCTGTACCCATTACGGATTTTCTTGTTTCGGTCAAACTGGAAAATGCCATAAGTTATTATATTATAGGATTTTCTATTGTCAACGAAGTATCAGTTGAATTTTAGTCAACACTTCTTTACCTAGACCGTATTTGTGTGGTATAACAAAGTAAGTAGTATGAAATATTCGTCTTCATTTTTAGCTACATTTTCCATTTTTTTCACTACATTTGTTATTGCAATACTTTTTAATGTTAATGTTTTTTATCATGTATCAAAAGGAATATTAGGTGCAAAAACCTATACAGCACCTACTACATTTACAGGCAAACCATCATCTCCTGATATTATTCATGATCAAGGTGCGATAGTAAAACGAGATAATTTTTCAATAACTACTGCCCCAGGTACTGTTCCCTTTGATTCGTACGTGTCAGTTGGTTGTAGCTCTTCAAGCAATCCAATCAGTATCGCGAATTATTGGCAAGTTACACCAATTTGCGAAGTATTTTTTAGATCACAGCATAATGATGCAAAATATTTATCTCCGTTAAAGTCAAGTATTGTGAGTAGGAAGTATACAGTTGAAAGCTTACGATATTTTGGCGTGTTCTTTTTACCTGAAACATCTCTTAAATTAGTCAAATCAACAGATGGGGGGCAAACCTGGACTATGCTGCGCAACTCAGTAGTAGATATAGAAAATGACACTGTGAGTGCAATAACTGAGGCAAATGGAGCTTTTATGCTTATGACAGGATTTGTAGAACCAACGACTTACTACAGTTATTCAGAGGTGAAGGGAGTATCGACCCCATACCAATCAGAAGGATTTACGTTTACTGGATTCATGAAAAAACTTAATTCGACTATTTCTAAAATTACAACATCGCTTCTCAATACTATATTTAGCTTTTATTAACGATCCTTATTAAAACGAGGCATTTTAATTGTGTTATAATTGTCGTAATATTTGTGTTGGGCCGCTAGCTCAATTGGCAGAGCAACTCCCTCTTAAGGAGTCGGTTCCGAGTTCGAGTCTCGGGCGGCTCACAACAAGGAATTGTATATGGGTACTCCAAAGGAAACATGGAAGTATTTTGAATTTGAACGTCAGTTATGGCAGGATTTCTTAAGAGCCATAAAGGATGATCATGGTAGTCTAAATCAGAATGATTATAACCGACTACTTTACGCGTTCAACATCGCAAAAACAGCGCATAGAGGAAAGATGCGTGCTACTGGTGAACCATATATAGAGCATCCTGTACGCGTTGCCTTAATTTTATCAAGTGAATGCGGAATTACTAATTCGAGAATTATTGCCGCAGCACTAGCACATGACGTGGTCGAAGACGCATTTCTGAATGACGGTGAAGACTATGATTCGTCATGTGATAGAGCATTTGAAATACTTTCCTCACAAATTGGTGAAGAAGCAGCTGGATGGGTCATTGTCTTAACAAAACCTCGTATTGATGAAGTAGAAATCATAGATGAGGAAGCAAGATTAGCTGCATATATGGAAGGACTTGTAAGTGACTCAGAAGAAGTATTACTCATAAAGATGGCAGATAGACTCCATAATGATAGGACACTGTATGGAAGAGCTTTTGACAAACAACAAGAACAATTAGCTGAATCTGGAATGTATTTGAATTTTTTCAGGGAGAACCAATATAGAGCTCAATTATATCCAGTAGCATATGGTCTTTTAGTTGATCTTCTTATTGATCAATATCAAGCTAACCAAGAAGAATTTAAAACTTCAGCTTGAAATCCTTTTTAAAAATATGTATTATCGTAAACATGCTTCCTTCAGCACTTATTACGCTTCGTGAAGTTATCGAAGCCTCACTTATCGTTGCCACCATCCTCGGAATACTTATTAAAATTGATCAAAGGAAACATATCAAGATTGTTTGGATTGCAACTTTATGCGCAATTTTGGTAAGTGTAATGTTTCTTGGAATTGGAAGTATACTGGGATTCAAAGTCCGCGAAGCTTATGTGGGTAAAGTTGAAAAGGTTGTTGAAGGGGTTCTTATGATAACATCATCACTTTTTATTACGTGGGCTGTATTCTTTTTACACACGTATTTTTCCAAATATAAGGTTCATCTTTTACAAAAAGTTAGATCGACTATAGAGTCCCGAGAACAAAAAGGATTATTCATACTCGTATTCACTGCGGTATTTAGGGAAGGGTTTGAAATAGTGCTTTTCCTATCATCGATATATTTTTCATCAAATCCGTCGCAGATATTTACTGGATTTAGTATTGGTGCACTCGTAGGTGTGTTGATGTCGCTTGCACTATTTACGGCTACAATCCGACTACCTATTTATTATGCTTTCCGAACAACAAGCCTTCTCCTTATCCTTTTTGCTGCGGGGTTATTAGCTCGCGGCATGCATGAGTTTGTTGAAGTTGGATTATTCCCCGAAACAGTAACATATCATTTTGCACTTATTCCTGGAGGCACTACTTTTATAGGGAGCATAGTGAAATCAATTTTTGGCATTACTCAAACAATGGATATAACTCAAATTACTCTTTACGTGAGTTATACTTTTCTTATGTATTGGTGGGTTTTTATAAGAAAATCAAGGGTGGTAAACTAAATCAGTAACATTATAAATTTTTATGATATAATCAATCTTTATCATGACAACAAGAAAAACACCAGCTCGAAAAACAATAGTTCAAGAAGATACAAAAAATTCACCTGTCTCCCAAGTGTCAAACCAATATGCTTTTTTACGCCAAAGAAAAAATATTTCAGTAATATTTTTCTTACTTATACTAGCTATTTTAGCTTTTGTGTATAAAAGCGCCTTTGTAGTTGCTTTTGTAAATGGGAGACCAATCACAAGACTTGAAATAATTAAGGAATTAGAGCGCCAGGGTGGAGCTCAGACACTTGATTCTCTTGTTTCAAAAGTTCTTATTGAGCAGGAAGCACAAAAAAAAGGAATTTCAGTATCACAACAAGAAATCGATGCAGAGCTCAAAGACATCGAAGAACAACTCAAAACACAAGGCCAATCACTTGATCAAGTACTCGAAGCTCAAGGTCTTTCTCGTAAAGATCTTGAAGAACAAACACGACTTAGGATTTTTTTGGAAAAACTCCTAGAGGATAAGGTCAAAGTAACTGATAAGGAAATCGAACAGGCTTTAAAAGAACAAAAGGACGCTCTTAAGGAGTCAGATGATCCTGAAGAGCTTCGAAATCAAATTAAGGAAAATCTACGAAATCAAAAGCTCTCTGCCGAGGCTCAAGCCTACCTTCAGAGCCTGCAGGAAGAAGCAAAGATACAATATTGGATGAAATATTAAGGATTTTAGGTACTTTAGATAAGCTCATCCTTTCGTGCTTTTACGAACTTTATCCATTCTTCTGCCACTTCGATAAGAAGCTTAAATGGTGCTTCAATAAGATAATCGAAGAAAACAATATATAAATTAATTTTAGATATTTGACTACTGAGCCATTTCCCAATATATAAGATTGGTAGAAAAAGAAATGTCACAAACGACATCAAAATATTACTTTCAGATTCCAAGACATATTCCTTGGCAGTCTGCCTTATTCTGTAGCCAAAAAAAGCTATTACGCTTACGAAAAAGATAAAAACAGTTTTGTTAATGATATTAAAACCTAAAAGTTCAAGCCCAGCGTATAACCCGCTAAAAATTATTCCGAAAACTACAATATAGATAATTGTAAATATGAAGAAACGAGAAGACTGCTGCAATGTGCCTTTGTGAGATATTACTGTCTTATGACTTGGTGCCTCAGGATCTCTGCTTAATATATCGATTATTCTTGAATAAATTCGAACAGCATTTCCTTTAGAAGCAGGATTAACTAATGTTACTATTAAACCCATCAAGATAGGAGGAAAAATAGTATTAATTGCCAAGGGAATGAGATGAAGTTGATGATAAATATATTTTGACGCCGGGATCTCAAGAAGCAAAACGAAAACCATTTTTGTGAGAAATATATAGATCACACTACGTACGGCTGCGTTACGTATTTTTATACTTGTTTCTTGACTTTTTTTCATGCATGTTTCCTCAACATTTTTTTGTAATAATTCTTTATTCGTAACTATATCGTTGGAATTTTCAGCTTCATCTATAATAGAAAATAAAATACGAAAAGGAGCTGCTTGTTTCTTTGCAAATTTAGTCAGATTATTTCTATAAGGATTTTTCAGCGCTTTTTTCATTACCACAATATGTTCTGCAAAGTTTTCTGTGACAGTCTCAATTTGAGTCTTAGATAAATGCGAAAGAGGGCCAAAATGTAAAGTAAAAATGTGATATGTGATAAAAGCCTTATCGTTTCTTATGAATGCCTCCTCAGCAGCAACATAAAAAAATAGATCTTTGTTATCTTCAGATACATTTTTAATTGAAATCTTATTTCTAAGGGATTGGTAAAAGAAGTGGAGCTGAAGTGTTTTGGTGTATGACAATTTTTGGTTTAGAGATTCTTCAATTTCACACGATAAAAATTCGAGAATAAGATTTCCCAATTGAGAGGAACTATAACCCTGAATCTTTTTTCTACCTAGTAGGTGAAGAAAATAGACATAAGAGTCAATTATATGTTGAACTTCCTTTACTTTTTGTAATGTGATACTACGATGAGCTAGGTAACGTCCCCAGAGTAACTCTCGGATAAGGTTTTCACTTTCACCTTTTCCCTGAGGGTTGATTGAGAAGCGCCTTCTCAGAATTCGAGTGATTGTCAATCTGCGAACGAGATGTTCCTCGTTAAATTCGACTGCATTGCGAAGCTTTTCGTATATAAATCCAAAAAAAGATACCGTTTGCGAAACCTCAAAGCGTTCTCCCTCTAATGGAGCCTCGGGTTCCTCGCTTTGGGTAAGAGATGCGAGATACGCCTGGAATATTGGTGATAACGTAATAGCATTTGGATCCATAAAAATCGATTTGTATTGTCAGGATAGATAGTATACACGATAATTTCATATTTTGAATTCTGATTTCTATTATAAAGCTCATATTTTGGTATACTTATAGCGTGAAAATTCTTGCATTTGACCCTGGATTAGCACGGACTGGTTTTGCTATTTTTGATACACGTGGAAATTCTTATACGTTACAAAACTATGGGTGTTTATTTACTGATAAATCTTTATGTATCGAAGATAGAATATCTAGCCTGCTAGAACAAACCAAAAAATTGGTACAATTACATAAACCCGAGGCGATGATCATTGAGAAGATATTTTTTAACATTAACAAAAAAACGGTTATCTCAGTTGCTCAAGCTCAGGGAGCACTGTTAGCCATAGCCGGACAATATAAGCTAAAGGTACATTTTTTAACTCCCCTTCAGATAAAACAGACGTTAACAGGCTACGGACGTTCTGATAAAAAGAATGTTCAAAAAATGGTCGGACTTCTGTTAAAAATGACCAAAATGCCAGAGCCCGATGATGTGGTTGATGCTATCGCCTGTGGGCTTGCATACTGCAGTATAAAAAAATTTGAGATTTGAGACCGCCAGCCGGCGGTGAGATTTGAAATTACTATGATAGGAAAACTTAAAGGAAAAATAGTTGAGATATATGGAAACGAGGCATATCTTGAGACATCGGGAGGGGTATTTTATAAAGTGTTTATTACTTCAGATATTATCCAAAAATTTCCTCTCAACACTAACGTAGAATTGTATACGTATTTAAACGTTCGTGAGGATGAATTGACCTTATTTGCTTTCCATACTGTTGAAAGCTATAGAATCTTTATGATGCTTATTAATGTTGATGGAGTAGGACCTAAAATGGCCTATGCAATTATTGCATCACATCAACCTGACGCTATAAAACAAGCTGTACTAGCAAGCGATGTTGATTTTTTCCAGCAAGTAAGAGGTGTTGGGAAAAAAACAGCACAAAGAATTTTGGTTGATTTGACAGATAAATTTGGAGAAGAGTTTGATATCGCCACCATACAAGAATCACCTGAGGACATTGATGTTATTGATGCATTGGTGGCTCTTGGATTTAAGCGGTCTAACGCGAGAAAAGCGCTCCAGAAACTCGATAAAACCGCGCGTATTGAAGATAAAATTAAGCAAGCGTTACAAATCCTTTCTGAAAAATAATATGTCAGTAAAGAAAACAATTTCAGAAAATCCTGTTCTAGAAACAGTTTTAAGACCAAAAAGTATTAGCGAATACATTGGACAAGAAAAAGTTAAAAAATCCTTGAAATTGTTTATAGAGGCTGGTCGTAGTAGAGGCTCGGTGAGCGAGCATATTTTACTCTATGGACCACCAGGTATGGGAAAAACAACACTTGCTCATATCTTGGCTCAGGAGTTAAATGGAGAACTAAAAATAACCTCTGGGCCTGCGATTGAAAAAACAGGTGACCTGGCCGCAATTCTTACTAATTTGCAAGATAAAGACATTTTATTCATTGATGAAGTTCATCGATTACCTAAACCTGTTGAAGAAGCACTTTATCCTGTAATGGAAGAATTTGCGCTCGATATAGTGCTTGGTAAAGGACCAGCAGCACGGACAGTTCGTTTGTCCATACCAAGAATAACAATAATCGGTGCTACAACAAGAATTGCTCTGCTTTCAGCTCCACTGAGAGATCGGTTCGGACTTATTTCACGACTCGATTTTTATACTACAGACGATATGATAGAAATTATTATGCGCTCGTCTAAGCTCCTCCATATAACTTTGAATAAAGAAGTAGCAAAGGAAATCGCTGTTAGGTCTCGTAAAACACCGCGAATAGCAAACAGGATTTTGAAGCGTGTGAGAGACCTCATTGAAGTCGAGAATCATAAAGTAATTGATATGAACATAATAGAAAATCTTTTTAAAATTTTAGACATTGACGAGCAAGGACTGACTGATATGGATGTGAAATACCTAACAGTTATTAGTTCTAAATTTGAAGGAGGACCAGTTGGATTAACAACTTTAGCAATGTCACTTTCAGAGGACAAACAGACGATTGAAGAATTTGTTGAACCATATCTTATTCAAATCGGTTTTATTAAGAAAACTTCTAAAGGAAGAGTAATAACGGAAAAAGCATATATTCATCTTAAAATTCCTCGAAAAACAGCTTCAGTGGAACAGCAGAAGATGCTATAATTAGCAAAACAAGCCCGGGTGGTGAAACTGGTATACACGCAGTCTTGAGGAGGCTGTGCCGCAAGGCGTGGAGGTTCAAGTCCTCTCCCGGGCACTAAATACGACGACTACTTGAATTTCCCATTATACTTAATATATAGTGAATTCATGGACACACAATTGTCTCCTCCTGAAGAATCTGCACCACAATCTGAACTCCAAACTCCATCTATTCAACCGCAACCAGAAAGTAATCATAAAATGCTTTTCGTGATAGTTGGGGCGTTGTTGCTTTTAGTAATTTTTTTTGGAAGTTTATATTTAGTCGCACAGCAAAAAAAGCAAACAATACTAGAACCATTACAAACACGAATATCATCTAAGCCAACATCACAACCTACAGCCGACGAAAATACTGAATGGAAGACATACAACACAGATGCTTATTCATTTCAATATCCACCAACCATGACTGTTGAGTTGAGTTCGGAACCTACTATTTTTTATGTACACACTATCGGGTATACAGAAAAAAATATAAGCACATCAACTAGCGAGTATCAAATTCAAATTACTAAAATTGCGCCAGAAACTATAGAGGATTTTATGAAATTAGAACCTAATACTCCTGATTATGATTTAACTGAAAGTCAAAATAAAATAATGATAAATGGAGCCCCTGCAGTGGCTCAAACTTTTAAAAAAGAATTAAATGGATCAGAAACGGGATGGGAGATTTACAAACTTTATTATATATATTCTCCATCGTTTGGTATGATCTTTAAAGGAACTGGACTAAGTCATAACATACTTGATCAAGTTGTCTCAACATTTCAATTTACTAATCAAAACAAGCAAGTGAATATGTCATCATGGAGAACATATACCAATAGTGGTTATGGGTTTTCTGTTAGATATCCATCTGATGCTATAGTAAAAGAAAATTCACCAAAGTACATTAGTATTTCTCGATTTGACAACATAGATGGCAAGTATGATGATGCTTATGAATTTCTTATTAGTTTTTTTATATCTGATAATCCTGATGAATTTCTTTCACAAGACGTATTCTCAAGATCTGAAGAGCTTCCTTATAACAATGTTTCAGATGTTGTTATAGGAAATATAAAAACAACAAGAAGGGTTGGTGATCGAGATCGTTACAGTCAGTCCTCATTACCCCTGACGAGCTATCTTATTTCTAAAGATAACCTAATGATATCCATTGTGACAGATGAATACTATGGAAAATTTAATGGCACAACGACAGATGCTATAAAGAATGAAACAAATTCTAATAAAATAGTATCTAAAATTGTCTCAACATTTCAATTTACGAAATAAATAGAAATCTACAAGACCTACTGCTTAATCTTTTAATACATCAAGAAGGTTATTATTGTTAATAAATCACTATTAACGTATAATTAGATTTAGACTGTGTTGGTCGCTTAGCTCAGTTGGTTAGAGCGTTCGGCTTACATCCGAAAGGTCGGGGGTTCGAGTCCCTCAGCGACCACTTGCATGAACCGGTTAAATAAAATCGTCATATTATTAGTTGTATCAATAAGTATTCTTGTGCTCGTCTCTTCATCAAACTATCAAACAAGCAAATCCCAACCTTCATCTCAAAGTGATTACACTGAGGTTGATGTGAAAATTGGTAATAAGCCATACACATTATTTATAGCTGATACTCAGGAAAAGAGAGTTAAAGGATTATCTAATAATGAAGATTTGACCAATAACCAAGGGATGCTTTTTGTATTTGATACAAAGGAATACCATAGTTTTTGGATGAAAGATATGAAATATCCACTAGATTTTATTTTTTTAGATGAAAATAAGGTTATTGATATCAGACAAAACATATCTCCTGATACTTACCCTAATATCATTACCCCTAAATCTCCAGCCAACAAGGTTTTAGAAATACATGCGGGTGAGGTCGTAAAAAGTGGTCTTAATATTGGCGATTATATTGATATAGAGTGATATAATAAGATTATTGCCGGGGTGGCGGAATGGTAGACGCGCAGGACTTAAAATCCTGTTCTCGTTTTCGAGAGTGTGGGTTCGACTCCCACCCTCGGCACATTTGTTACAATTAATGGGATATATTATCGCCGACTTAGCTCAGTGGTAGAGCATCCGCTTTGTAAGCGGCAGGTCCGGGGTTCGAATCCCCGAGTCGGCTCCAGTTGGATACCCGCTTTCGCCAAGGCTACAGCAGGGCAAAGGAGCGACTCCTTCCCTGTCCGCCGAAGCATTGCGTCCGTAGCTCAATGGACAGAGCAATTCCCTTCTAAGGAATAGGTTGGGGGTTCGATTCCCTCCGGACGCGCTCGTGCGAAGGCGGATAAGGAGTAGGTAGCAGGTTCGAATCCTGCCAGGCGCGCCATATTGAGAATGTCTTACCTCCGGGATACGGTGTACAAATACGGATGATATATAAAGATTGCAGGAACCTCCTCTAAAATCGTTTTTTGAAAATCGTTATAAATATTTTTACGTTGTTTTACATTAACCACTCTCCTACCATCCTCTAATAATTTGTCAATCTTTACATTATTCAATTTAGTTAAATTTGTTTGAGTTTGTGTTGAATGCCAGAAAAAATATTGATCAGGATCAACAGGTGGGTTCCAAACTGTCAGAAGCATATCAAATTTATCGGGAATGTATGATACTACTTTTAAGGTAATATCGAGACCAATTTCCTCAAAGTTCTTTTTAAGTTCTTCTGCGACGTCAACATAATCAAAGAAAGTGTAAAGTGTAAGTTTAGATGAAGCTGTAGATTCTTTTAAAGTATCTTCAATAAGTGATCGGGCTCGTTCTTCATTTCGAGTATATTCCCGTACATCTTCAAGATATGCCCATGATGTAGGAGGTATAGGACTTTTTGCAGGTACTCCGGATTCATTAAATGAACCAATAGTATATGCAAGACTTTTTCTAGCGTCACGTTCTTGTAATATTGAAGACTGAGTATTCAAAAAAAGGGTTAAAATTTGAGTGTAATCTATATCTCGCTTTATTTCTGTATTTTTCCAATTTGAAAAAACATCTGCAATATTCCGGTTTGATGTTCGAAAAAAAGTAATTTCGCCTTTCTTATAAGCAGTTATTAAATCATCCTCGGTTTGATAGAAGCGGTATGTCTTAAGTGGAAGATTTTCTTTATTCGGAGTAAGGTGGATCGAAGTAACAACGTTTTTATCAAGTTTATAACTTTGCACAGTATATCCCGAGCCAATTCCGATAAGTGGTTGCTTCACAACTGGTTTTGTAAGATATATTGGGAAAATAATTAAAGGCTGACTAAGTACAAAATCGAGCGTGTAATCATCAACAACCTGTACCGCGACATCTTGAAAGTTGTATTCGATATCATGCGCGGTAAACTTTTTTTTATCAGTCCAATATAAATCAGCTTTAAGGTGAAAACGATATGTTTTGCCATTATTGAGTATCTCCCACGAGTTTGCCAAAACTGGTCTGATCTCACCATTTTGATCTACTGTTACAAGGGGGTTTGAAATCTCTTGTTTAACCTCGTCTGGTATATTCTGTAGGTTATATGTACCAACAATACCAATAACATCTGTTTTTTGAAAAAAAAGAGAATTAAAAAGTGGAAATATATTAATGAATACAAAAATAAGGAAGAAACCAGCTATAAAGCTAATAGTCAAAAATTTAGCGTTTTTTTTTGAAAATACGCTTAACAACCAATAGTAGTGTCTGAGCTTGCGATATAGCGAACTCATATCAAAAGTTTAATGACGGAGATAGCAAAAAAAATGAATACGAGAATAGCTGTTATGCGCAACATCCATTTTTCAAGTCCTCTCCGTGTTTGAAAGCCACCACCAGCTCCTCCCCATGCGCTGCCAAGCCCTCCTCCTTTTCCCTGAAAAAGCGTGAGTAAAATAATGAGAACTCCAATAATTATAGTTGCCACAAGCAAAATCGATTCCATATGCCTATTATAGCGTAATTACAGCTAATTTAGTTAAGTAAATTCCGATTTCTCAGCAGTATGTGATATTTTTTTGCAAACCTATGTGACTCATCACGTAGAGCCTGGATAAGCTTAAAAAACATTGAATGTCTATCGATCATAATAGATGAATAATTTTGTGATGGGATAATAATCCTGTCAGGACGTTTAGCGATGGAAATTAAGGGGATAGAAATATGTTTCATTGTAAAATAGGTTTGTATTGTTTGTAGTTGCGGCCTTCCTCCATCAAGTATGATGAGGTTTGGTTTTGGCCATTCTGTATGTTTAAATCGGCGAACTAAAACTTCCTTAAGCATATAGATGTCTGACCCATGCTGTTTCTTTATAAGAAACTTTTTATAGGCTGATTTTACAAAATTTCCATTTTCAAAAACCACCATCGATCCTGTTGCTTGCTTTCCCATTAGATTACTAATATCAAAACATTCAATCCGATAAGTTGATTTATTGTTTGTGCTTCCAAAATATGACTTAAGAAATGTGTTTATTTCATCATGAAGGCCTTGCGTATCAATCTCTCTAGTTAGTTGGATATTTGTAAACGAACGTCTTTCAAGAAATAGAGAAAACTTAAGAAGCTTATTTCGAACAGAAATTGCTTCTTCATATTTTTGTTCTTTTACAAGTTTCTCTAGACGTCTACCATATGTGCTAAGCAATATGTTCGATTTTCCAGAAAGGAGATCAACAAGATTTTTAATTCTTTTCTTATACATATTTTTAAGTTTCTGCCTTTCAACCTCATCTTTTAGGTTTTCGATATGATTGGGACACGGAGCACATAATCCTATGCGAGCATAAAAACATGGTCTCTTTCCTAGTTTTTTTTGTATACAAAAAGGAATAATATAGCGTATCTCATTAATAAGATCATACGTCATCTGAGATGAGCTAAAAGGACCGAAATAGAGAGATGAACCATCATTCTCCTTTCTAACTGGAAAAACCTTTGGATAGCTATCTCGTATAGTAATCTTAATATATAAAAAGTGCTTATCGTCCTTCCAGATGGTGTTGTATTTTGGCTTAAATTCCTTGATAAGCTGAGATTCTAATATGAGCGCATCAAAATTAGAAAGCGTAATTTTATACGTAATAGAATCAGCTTCTGCGATAATATGACGTTCCTTATCTGATAGTTCAGCCTGAGCAATATGACTCTTCACACGAGCTCTTATGTTCACTGATTTTCCTATATAAAGAGGTTTACCTTTATGATTAAAAAAATATACACCTGTTTGAGATGGGATATCGTGTGCGTCTTTAAGAACTATCATGAAGATTTCGGTTTACGGGATATAATAAAATACATGCAGATTATTATAACAAGACCAATTCCACCCCCTATAAGATATTGCAAAACAGCACTTCGACTTGATTCTATTTTGACAGGAAATGCCGCGAGTCGTTTTCCATTTAATGAAAAATTAATAGTATCAAAGGTCGTCTGTGTATCTCCAGCGTGAAATACCACGTTAATTTCTTTTGATTGTCGCGGTGCAAGAATATCAATATGAAGTGGTCCTGAATCAAATATAATGCTTTTAGTGGTTGGAATAATGTTAAGATCATGCATATAGACATTGCCAGTATTAGTTACTGTGATAGATTTTTTATATGTTTTGCCAGTTGAAATGGAGCCTGGTATAGAAGTATGTAACTTCATATCGAGAAAATCCCTCGGCTTTGATCCTGAGATAGAAACAGATACGTTCTGCTTATCTGTCGTTTTATAAAACCCTGCAGGAAGTGGTTTATCGGAGTTTTTACCATGGATGGCAAACACTATATGGTTTACATCTAAACCAGAGAAATAGTCGATTCCAGAAGTATCTTGCCATGTTGGATCTACTGGGAGCCAAATATTTTTCTGCTCATCATAATATTCCGGCCAGGCATGAAGCACATCAGATACCAATGAGAGTGGACGAATATTTTGTCTTTCAGAATAACCATAACCTTCAAGTTCGCGAGTATATATGCCTTTTTCGCGTGCAATCGCTATAAAGAGATCTGTATATTCCATACATATGGCAGCATGTGGTGTATTGAGAATTCTACTAGCTCCAAATCTCTGTACATTTTTACCAATTCTTTCTTCAGCATAGGATAAAGTGTCCGTAGTGTATTGATATACATTTTTAGGACTTTCTAGCGCCTTGATTCCTTCCTCCTGTGCAAATGAACCTAAATTCCAATAAGGTTGTTCTGACAAGAGATATTTTTTTTGTTTTACAAAGCTTTGTTCAACGTAATCACGCATCTCGTCTCGCGGGTGAACGAACACTTCAACAAATCCTTCAAATTTTACTGTGGTTTTTTCATGCCTGCCGAGCTTGTATTGAGCAATAAAATTACCATCATCGTCAATCTTAACCTTATAAGGTTCTGGTTCGAGCTTATTAACATAGATTTTTTGGTAAAGTGTATCGGGCGGAAATGGTATCTCCACAACACTATCAGTTATACGATCATTAACAAGATCATACGAGAGCTTCATGTTATATATTTGGGAATCTCCAAAAAGCGCATAAATAGTATTTTCAGTTACGTTTTCCCAACGCAATGTATTAAAGTCAACACGTGTTGGAATAGGTTTGCTTAAAGAAATTTTTTTATCAAAGCTTTCGGGAAGATGGAGTGTTGCATTTATTTGAATGTTTTCCCGAGGAATTACGAGGGGAAGTATTACTTCAGAGATATTTCCTTCAAAGCTGTGCAGATTGGTATGAGTGTATGAAAGAATGATTGAATTTGCTGAAAAACGTCCTGACTCTGGTTCATTAAATGAAAAAGTAACTTTTGTCATATTCTTGTATGGCGTTATCACATATGGGATGTCTACTCCAAGTTCATTTTTTGCAATAAATTTCTCTGAAAAAAAACTACTTGGGAAGGTCAGAGAGAATTCGTTGATATAAAGATCAGGACGAAGATTTGTGAGTGTTATAGTAAGCTTCACATCGATATCTTTTGATTGGGTGAGATAGAAATCAAAGTCATAAACTACTTGATATGTTTGAGCATAAGCTGGTGGAATTCTTGAAAAAAAACACACAAGGGAAAAGAAGAAGACAAAGACAATCGTAAAAATTCTTTTCATACTTAAACGAGTTCTTTATAAAATATTTCTTAAATATCGGCCAGTATAGGAATGTCTATTTTTAATAATAGCATCAGTTGGTCCTTGATACAAAAGTTCTCCTCCTTTCTCACCTCCCTCAGGGCCAAGATCAATGATATAATCAACGTTTTTTATAACATCAAGATTATGCTCAATCACAATAACAGTATTTCCCTTGCCAATAAGTTGATACAAGGCTTTTAAAAGTTTATTGACATCATATAAATGTAAACCTGTAGTTGGCTCATCAAGTATGTATAATGTTCTTCCTGATTCTTTTTTTGAAAGTTCATTGGCGAGTTTTACTCTTTGAGCCTCGCCTCCTGATAGAGTAGGAGCTGGTCGTCCCAGTTCTAGATATGATAAACCGATATCGTGAAGAGTTTGGAGCTTGTTTTTTACCTGTCGATAATTTGCAAAGAAATCAAGAGCTTCGTCTACTGTCATAGAAAGGATATCATATATAGATTTTCCTTTATGTTTTACTTCAATCGTTTCACTATTATATCGCTTACCCTCGCAAACGTCACATATAACATAAACATCTGGTAGAAACTGCATTTCTACCTTTATAGAACCCCCCCCTGAGCACTTCTCGCATCGACCACCTTTTACATTAAACGAAAATCGACCTTTTTTATACCCTCTCATTTTTGCATCTGGTGATTCAGCAAATATGTCACGAATGAAATCAAAAACACCAATATATGTAGCTGGATTTGATCGTGGTGTCCTACCTATCGGTGATTGATCGACAAGATAAACCTTATCAATATACTGATATCCGTCTAAAGCCTCGAATTTCCCCATCATGCTGTCGTATTTTCCTTCAAGATTATATTGCAGGGCTTTATAAAGTGTTTCGACAATTAAGGTCGATTTACCCGATCCCGAAACTCCTGTTATACCTATAAGATTTCCGAGTGGAAAGGATGCTGTTATATTCTTAAGATTATATTGACTGCATTTTTTAATAGTAAGCATCCCGTGCAATTCCTTTTGAATATTTTCTCTTTTTTGAATCATGCTACGAGAAAAAAGATAATTCGATGTAATAGTGTCAGTAGACTTAAATACCTCGATGTTACCCTGGAAGACGATCTTTCCACCAAATTTACCTGCTTTTTCCCCGAAATCTACGATATGATCAGCTTGGATAATTGTTTCAGGATCATGCTCAACAACAATGATAGTATTACCAACATCACGAAGTTCTTTTAATGTATCAATGAGTGCTTTTACATCTCGCGGATGAAGGCCTATCGATGGTTCATCAAGAACGTAAATTACACCAGAGAGACCGCTCCCTATCTGAGATGCAAGCCTGATCCGCTGTGACTCACCACCGGACAAGGTTCGCGCTGCTCTATTAAGTGTAAGATATGATAATCCTACATTTGCCAGGAAAGTCAATCGTGCTGAAATTTCCTGTAATATTGTATGAGAGATTGTTTTTTCATAACTATTGAGCTTATTTTCAAGTTGATTAATAAAATTAATACTATGGATAACAGCCATATCACATACCTCAAATATATTCTTGCCTTGGATTTTTACATGTAGTACTGTTTCTTTGAGTCGTTTCCCCTTACACATGGTACATACTTCTTCATTCATATATTTTTCAATTTCCCTTCGTGTGTATTCAGAGTCTGACTCAGCGTATTTACGTTCAAGCTCCGGAATAACACCGTTAAATTTTTCGAAAATAGAGGTACCCTCACCATGTCTATTATTTCCGTATACTCGATACGTCTTTGTCGATCCATAGAGTATTTTCTCAATTTGCTCGCTCTTTATGGTAGAAAGACGTTGACTCACACTAACATCAACATCTTCAAGAAAAACCTGAAAGAGGCGAGTAAACCACGTGTCTTTTAAAAGAATTCTTCCATATGGAATTATGCCACCTTCATTAATTGTTAATTTCTCATTGATAATAAGTTTTGGATTGATTCTAATAATTGTTCCAAGGCCTTTACATGTCTCACATGCACCAAGTGGCGAATTAAAGGAAAACATACGAGGCTCAATTTCGGGTAAGGAAATATTACAGTTTGGACATGAAAAGTTCTCGGAAAATAAATGTTTTTCGTAGGCAGATATGTACAGATAAACAAGCCCATTTGATAAACTTACAGCTTGCTCTATATCATTGAAGACACGTGATCGTAGATTTGAAAAATAAACTTTATCTTTAAATTGTTTATACGAGCCTGATATTTCGTCTACAATTACGTCAATATCATGCTTATTAGTCTTAATCAAGCCAATATCATCATTAAGTCCGATTATTTTGTTATCAACTATAGTTTTATCGTATCCTTTTGATCTAAGGTTATCAAAGAGCCCACTAAACTCGCCCTTTTTTTGACGAACAACTGGTGATGTAATTTTTACGGATAGTGGTTTAAGTTTATTGTTTTTTGACAATGAAATAAGAAGAGCCATTATTTTATTAGTTATTTCATCAACTGAAAGCTTTGAAATTTCGGTGCCACATTGGTGGCAGTATGGATGACCAACACGGGCAAACAAAAGTCTAAAGTAATCATAGATTTCTGTGATTGTTCCTACTGTTGATCGGCGATTATGACTGACTGATTTTTGATCAATAGATATTGAAGGAGATAAACCGTCGATGTGGTCGACGTCAGGTTTGCCAAGTATTCCCAGAAATTGCCGAGCGTAAGATGAAAGAGATTCTACATATCTTCGCTGTCCTTCTGCGTAGATTGTATCAAAAGCCATTGAAGACTTGCCTGAGCCTGATATTCCAGTAAATACAACAAGTTTATCTT